>Ga0214542_1001591_pt1 | contig 46673 bp, 15 predicted proteins | sample CNSS1metaG_FD_160096 | JGI IMG/M metagenome (GOLD analysis project Ga0214542, IMG submission 160096) | Root nodule microbial communities from cowpea collected in UCLA plant growth center, Los Angeles, California, USA - CNSS1 | ecosystem: Host-associated > Plants > Roots > Nodule | place: USA... | reverse complement strand
TAATCACCATTAGATCATCTTTTTTTATTCTTTTTAGTGATGTGATGTGATGATCTAATGGTGATTGAAGTGGTGGGTTAAAAGTGAGTCAAAAAAAGTAGGTTAAAGTATCATTGTCCAAAAAAAAAGGACAAATCAGCAAAGGAGGTCATATGCCGTCAGATTGGACATAACAGGAACAATTGCCCAGATAAGCCTGTGGATGAGCAGACTGCAACACTTGCTGAGACTACAACACTTGCTGAGACTGCACCGGATGCCCAAATTGTTGAGAATGCACCAACTGCTGAGAATGCACCAACTGCTGAAACTCAAACAACTCAACCACCAAGAAATGAAGTGGAGAGTCAAGCAGCACCACTACCAACCAGAAGAACCATCTCAGCAGTTTAGAATGAAATTACAGATTAGGAGGAGGCCATGATAGCAACTACAAACGTCTTAGTTATTTTTTGGAATTTCTGATGTAGAATTTTTTATTGATGTACTGCATTTTGACTTTCCTTAAACTTCGTTCAATTTTACTTTTGTCAAACATTGATGTAGTGCATTTGATGAGGATGAATTAACGTTATGAATTTAACTTCTTCCAGACTTAGATCAATTTAATTTTTTCCCAAGCTTATATCAATATCACTTACTTCAATGTTCAGATTAAGATGTCATTTTGAACATGTTGGGACTAATATTAACATAATCAAACTAATTCATTTCTTCATTTAACAATAGAACAAAACACATTGAACTTTAAAATATTACACACAATAATAGTACGAATAATACAATAACAACACAAGTGAATCCTATTAATAATTGCAGCCTCTTCTCAGCAACCTTCAATGACTTCTCTAAATCATTAACTGCCTCATCTGTGTCATGATGATGATGATGACATCCTTTTCATCAACACCACCATTTGAAAAAATTGTAGCCCACATTATTGGAACCACCACTCTGTAAATCAATAAACCAAAAATTAAAACCAATTTATTATTAACACAAAAATAAAAACAGATTGTATCCAAAATTTTCTACCAATATTCTTTGGAGTTCTTGCCATCCTCAAAGCTGACATCTCTCCGCAGCTACAAACCGGGGTTAATCTATTTCTCGTTGAACCACCAACAGTGCACGAAGTGATACAACACGGTTGCCTCCAATGATTACAACCAGAGGTAAAGGAAGAAGATTGAGATCGTAACATACCTATATAATGGGATTGCAGGAAGAAGAAGATTGCAGCAACACCAATTGGGAATGGAGGAACAAGATTGTCAAAACTCACCAACTGTCCAAACATTCCTTACCAAAACCCTAGTTCACTTATTTATTTCCAAATATCTAATTACCACACATGTACAGTACACAGTACACGTAACACACCCTAATACAAACTGTGCCACATGTACAATGCTCCGTTAATGATTTAAACGGTGTTACAGAAAAGGACCAAATAAAACATGAATTGCGAAAAAAATGACCATTTTAAACATTCAATAAAAATGAGGACCATTCGCAACAAATACTACCAAAATGAGGACCTAAAAGGTATTTAAGCCAATTCTTTTACTAGAAATCACATCATAAATACATTTAAGAAACATATTAATAATACTTTTCATTTTTTTTTAGTTTTGAGTTTTTGTAACAATTAACAGTACCTTCAAAAATAGCATTTTTTTAAAAATAAATTAAACAAGAGTTTCCAACAACTATGTTGGTCCACCTACTAGTGGGTCAAGTTTGAAAATTCAAAATCTATAAATAATTTATGGTGAATAAAATCGAAAGTCTATATTTATTTATTTGGTGCATGAAATTGGAAAGTCTATGAAACACAGGAAATGAAATAAGGGTACATAGCTTTGTGGATGCTGAGTCAGCCATATGGTGTTACATTAAACGGTCCACCTCAGATTTTCAGAATCCCCACGTTAATTTAATGTGCCTCTTCTTCTGTCTGAACCTGTAAAGAGTCCAAGCAAGGAAAGAGAAATAAGAGAGAAACCAAACAAGAGAAGATCATCAATTGCTACCTCCAATATATTACACCACTGCAACATTTCTGAAGCAGAGATCACTGTCGATTATCACACAAATGGGTGAAGTAAGACTTCTCTCTTACACAAAAATTCTTGTCCATATTTATTCTTAATCAATCTGTCTCTTTCCTTTTCTCAACAACTTTTTGCTTTGAAAACTAACTACACTATAGGACTAGGATCATGTATATTCTCTCTAACTTTTCTGATCTTTTATAATGTCTGCTCTGTGATGGTGGCATCATTATCGTGTAATGCATTACATGTTTGTCATATGGAGATCAATTTTTCACTCACATCTTTGCTATTTCTGATTAATGTTCTAAGAACAAGGAAGAAGAAAAGAAAGAAGAAACCCCAGAGGAAAAGAAGGAAGAAGAAAAAAAAGATGAAGAAGAACCTCCGGTGATAGTACTCAAGGTTGATATGCACTGTCAAGCTTGTGCAAGGAAAGTTGCAAAAGCTTTGAAAGGATTTGAAGGTCATTTTAATTAAGTAATTTCTGTTTATATATGCTCTAAGCCAGTCATTTAATCTGATGAATGTAAATCCATGAAAGTTCGAAAGAGCTGTTTGTACGTAACTAGCTTTTGAGCATTAGTGTCAGACTGTACTTTTGATCTCTTTTTTACCTCTCTTTTTCTTGTTAGAGGGATCTGTTATCTATGACTGTTTTTGAATTTAGCAGCATATGCATGATGAAGTAATTTGTCAGGTATATATTATTCTCAACTTTTGGAGGTAACTTTACACATCCAATAGTGACAAAAAATCATCATGCACTACAGTTTAACATAGATAATGATATGTAGGTGGTGGAAAGATTAAGAATAAAGTAATATTATCAAAATTTAAGTTAGAATCGTTTTTGTGAAACAGGAGTGGAGGAGGTGACTGCAGATAGCAAGGCAAGCAAAGTGGTAGTGAAAGGAAAAGAAGCAGACCCCATAAAGGTGTGTGAGAGGCTACAAAAGAAAAGTGGTAAGAAAGTGGAACTCATTTCACCTTTGCCAAAACCTCCAGATGAGAAAAAAGAAGAAGTCAAAGAACCACAGCCAGAGAAGAAAAAAGAGGAGGTAACAGCATATACCAGTTCTCCTTTTGCTGATTTCTTGTTATAGAGAGTAATTTATAAGAATAGCAAAAATGTTGTAGCTAATCACTCATTCACCTTAAGAGACATTCTAAGTAGTACACAGGGTTTTTTCATGTTTACTATCACAACCATGCAAAATCTTTGTAAGTAGACACAGCAACCCCTTGAGCCATTACTAGCAAAACTTCAAACACTGTAAGTTTCTCTTTTTTTTTTTTTTTTACCTTGGAGATTAAGATGAATGAGGATGGTGCATGTAAAGATGACCAACATGCTTACTTTACAGGAAAGTGAAAATGTGAAATGCTTTGGTTTTTAGTTTCCATAGTTTGTTCTCTTTTGGTTTCTTGTTCCTGTTGTTTCCAAGGAGGATGGATGCTATATGGTAGCATGAAAGTAACGAAACAAAGTCAGCAGAATGATGGCACTCTCCCACAAGGCACGTGTAACGAGGGCAACGGTGGTGACAATTAAGAGGGCCTGACCCCACCCTCTTTTGCAACTTGACATGCATGTATGCAGCCAAATGGGGTCATCTTCACGGGGCTTATTATATATCTTCTTTTCACTTTTTACCGTGCTCATCACCCTCTCAATGTTCATAACACTCTATGCCATATGCCATACATTTCACAATTCTTAAGGCACACACACAAGTACAAACAAAACCATGTGAAGTGGAAGAAGTTGAAAGTTGTAACCACTGTCACTCTCTATTATGAGCTCAGCGGTTAATGCAGTTCTGTGAGACTGTGTTTTGTGACTAAGATTGTAGTGTTTGCTCCCTTGGCTTATAGTGTTCAGTGGGAAACCCCACATGGCCCATTAACAAAATACAAGTTAGTGGAATCACTTAGGGCTCTTTTATTTCAGCAACTTACTTGTCACAACTAACATGTTGAATATCTAAATCTATTAGGGATATAAATGAGTATAAATCTAATTTTGCAAACTGATTTAAATAGATCAGTAACCTAACCCTATGTAAAAGACTATTTATTTTCACAAGTAGTTGAGTTTAAGTATTAAGTATGCAGTTAAATATGTTCTTTTACGTCTTAAGTATGCGGTTGAACTGTCATTGCTTATACATTAGTTTTGACGAAACTAATATTTCTACGTATGGTTGAATCAATGTGACATGTCTTATATTGTTGTTTCAATTGTTTGTCAGCCACCTCCTGTGGTAACAGTAGTCCTCAAAGTTCGAATGCATTGTGAAGCATGTGCTCAAGTTATAGAAAAGGGAATCCGCAAGATTAAAGGTACATGGATTCATGCTTTTTCTTCTTGTTTCATCATCTCTCTCTATCTTCTGTAATGAATTATTGATTGCTCGTGCGAACTGTCTTTCCTTTCCTCGTGCACTCGCTATCTTGGAACCTACATATTTATAGACAAATCTTTTTTTTTTTCTTCTTCCTTTTTCTTTCAATTTGTTATTTTCAAATTCAGTATTCTGATTTCGTAATGACGAACATGTCTATATATAGTTACCACACGTGAAAAAATTTCGAATGCAAAAGTTTCATATTAATTACTCAGAGCGTAGTCCGAACGCACTTTATGGTACATTGTTTCCTTCTTTAAGTGTTGGATAAATTTCATGCGGATCTCACCAAAAGGATCAAACTATGTTTTGGATTTTTCAGTAAACTCAAAACGAAATTCTCTCAACAAGACAATAATAGAGAGTGTATTAAAAAACTGTCATCGTCTCTGTATTGAAAGATAGGTCAAGAAGCATAACGCGTGGCGCTAATCCCGTTCCTTTCAAAAGGGTGCTTGATTTCAAGGTTTTTCGTGTAGCCTTTTGACCGTAAGAGTTGTGATGTTGATCTTAATTGGATCTCGAGGATTATATATTAATCTCACTGCCAATATTTTTGTGTGTGAAAAAGGCCAATAAATAGACCTTAACTGCGTAAAATTTTGCATTTCAATGCTGATTTATGGGGAGGTGGCGGAGAAGGGGGTGTTACATGATGTTGAGAGATGAATATTTAACATCATCAATTCACTGTTTCAACTTCTTTTATGTAGGGCATAACTTTAACTGGTATTATAAACAATAAATTAAAGACACGCTTTGCGTTTAACTCGTGCTTTTTAATTTAATTAATCTCTGAAAACTTTAAACTGTAACACATAACTTAATCATTTGACAGCAATCTATTACATGCTAACACGTATTGATTAATGCAGGAGTAGAGTCAGTGGAGACAAGCTTGGGAAATGATCAAGTGATAGTGAAAGGTGTGATAGACCCAGAAAAGCTGGTTGATTATGTGTACAAGAGAACCAAAAAGCAAGCTTCTGTTGTGAAAGAAGAGGAAAAGGAAGAGAAGGAAGAGGAGAAGAAAGAGGAAGAGAAAGAAGAAAAAAAAGAAGGTGAAGAAAGCAAGGGAGATGATGATGGTGAAGAAGAGGATGAAAACAAATCTGAGATTAAGCGAAGCGAATATTTGCCAATGAGATCCTACGTTGACTACTTAGACTACTTAGACTACCCTTATGATTCTCAGATTTTCAGCGATGAGAACCCAAATGCATGCAGTGTAATGTAGATCAGTATTATTATGTACTAATTAACTTGGTATTTTATTGTGTTTATGAACTTTCTACATATTTCCTTGCTAAAGGTTGGCCAGAATTGTTGCAGTGTGTACTGAATTTTGGCCTGCATTTTCAATTATATATGTACCTATAATGATGTCATTCATTAATAAGTTCTACTCATGTTATGATAAAACTTGCTACCAAAATGGACACTTCAAGCGGAACTTTACTGAAGTATTACTCCCAGTTAACAGGATTCACAGGCTTCTCAGCTTTTTTATAAAATATAAAATCTATTGGTTGAAACAAAACCCAGATAGCTCATAGACTGACATATAACGATTCAAGAAAAAATTAACTCGGATTCTTTGTAAAGAAAAACAATGTGATTAAAATAAAAGATTTTATAAAAAGTTACTGGCTTTGTTTCAAACAAAACTGAATCATTGATGAGTAGTTTGAAGTAGTGGGAAACTGATTTGGAACTCAGTTTCTTGCCCTACTGCTAAAGGAACTATAAGGTTGAGGGTTGTCCTTTATACAGACAGCTGCTGAGTTGGGTAGGGTCCAATTATTGACCACAAGATTGAAAAAAAAAAGTAGGAACAGTATTATAAGGTCTTTACCTTTTTAAGCAATTGTTAGAAGCTTCATCAGAGAAATGTAGTCTGTTAACAAGTAATGGAACAAAATATAACTTCAAATTATGACACACTGTGAGCAGCAGCATGTATTCTAAATCCTCGTACAACATTTTTTTTACTAATCTTCTAACATGCTGAATAAAATAATCATAAAATTATTTTTATCTTTCAAAATATTATTTATCATACATGTTTTTTATCAAGTGTTTTGTTTAAAAAGTAACAGGAAGGTAGAGTGTTATTCATTTGAATATAAACCAAAAAGGATGTGTTAGTTGCAATGTCATGAGTTTTGCAGAAGAAAGAGGATGATGCAAAGTAGTGGCGGGGAACCTAATTCCAAAAGGAATATGATGCATGCATTACAATCTGCGAATCTCTGGAGTAATGGGACGTTTAAGATAGCGAAGGTGATATCAAAATAGATGCATAGAATTAAAAAAGGCGAATCAGAGGCACTTTATTCTTGTAAAGGTGGGGTTAACTGCCTTTTTTGAGTTGGCAAAAGCAAAGTTAAAACAGAAACGCCATGACAGAGACTTACAAGGTTATCTATTTTTGTTTTTTTGGTGACTCAGAGACTTGTAGATGTTATAATTGTGTAAATTAACCCATCGTTTTAATAGGGATAGAACTCAACTTGCATAACGCATTGGATCAAACAGTGACTACAGCAGAAAACTCCGACGCCTAGTTCAAGAAAGAGGTAGGACCAGTCGTCAAATAGTGCACTGTGGGAGATTTTCTGCACCAGGAAAATGACAACTTTACATCTACGTTACTGAATTTATGGAATTTGAAAATGTTAATAACCACAATAAGAAATCATTTTTGATAGATTTAAAGAGAAAACAAAAAGTTTATTCACATTTTTTTTCAGTGAACTTGATTTATGATGACATCTTCAAATAACTTCTACCCATAACCAATGCTTCTAACTATTTTCAGCTTCTAGTGATTCTGAAAATATCTGTAACTATTTTGAGATTCTGATTATTTTGAAAAGTTGTAATATAAACTCAAAACTATTACTTTTCAAAAAAACGATACTTCGGTGAAAAATGCTTCAGCAAACATAAGATTTTAAGTTATCACGGACTTCATTGGATATTTTGAAAACTCCAGTAGCAACATATTTTTGTATAATTCATGAAGTTGAAGCACAGCAAAAAGCCTGTTCTAGAGACCCATAGCATCAAGATTTCAGAAAATTAATGGTTAATTTTACAATGGGATCTAGATATTTTAGGTGTATGATGCCTTGACATACTCCTTTCAGTAATTTAGTACAAATATGAAGCTTTATCATAAAAATTAAACATGTATATGATAAATCATCCAGACACACACATTTGTGGATGAGAGAAAGAGAGGTGTGTGGATATGAACAGTAAACGAGATAAACCCAACAGATGGCATGAAAATACCTTTTTTCTTTCCCGTTTTATTTTAGTGTGGATTAATCAAAATTCCTAGATAATATGTACCACCAAAAAGAAATGTAGCAGGAAAAGGTTCCTACAGAATAGCCATCAAAAATGATGTATGAAAACTGAATTGCATGATGAATAGCCACCAAGCAATTGGCATTATATGTACCACAATGTTCACTTTGATGTAATTATCCTTATGGAGCTTAGAATTTCTCACTTATAGCCCGTACTGGTGGAAGCTATATCAGCTAAAAGGATACACAGTCCATGTAATTTATGTTTACCTCTGCAAAGACTTGTACAGCACCACAGTCACATATTTGGCTCGAAACCGATGAGTTGTGCCAAGTGCGACCACTGAAGGGCTACCCTTTCCTTTCTGCATATAAAGATGATTCAGCACTACATGCTGAGGTCTGGCTGTAAGAGGTTGGATTTCCATATTTGTTGACGGAATATTAAGAAGCGTCATTTGCAAATACGGAGGAACCAATGGTGGCTCCTTTGCATAATCTTCGGAACTAAGTTGTAAGTTGTTATAACTAGAGTCTGGTGATTTAGGAGGTTCAAAACTAGAAATGCTTCCAATGTCCTCAGGAACATAATCCTTTACGTAATATACAAAATTGTTAGTCTCACAATATAGATGTTCGCGCCTTCTGACAGTAAAACATAGCGCAGACATTTTTTTAGTACTATAAGATATGCAATGAAACCTATTTTATCATCATCTTCCCATCCCCTGGTTAGGAATTACAAGTTCTACCGATCAGCAAATAAGTTTAACTAGAGCGACATGAGAAAAATTGGCATGTATAAAATTACAAGATAATAAAATGACTCAGAAAGAAAACTGATATGTAAAACCGCTATAAAAATTCATTCCATGGATATTAAGGGTTTTTATCTAAAAAACAAAGAAGACCTGCAGAGTTACGTAGCCACAAAGTGACATAGAAATGAGTTCAGAATCATATCCATTGAAAACAAAGTTCTTGCAAGAAGATAAGATAATCTAACCTAAGTACGTGAAATAAATGAGAAAGGGAGAGACATTATAAGGAGAATCGTGATGCAAGGGATACTAAAACCGAATGTAAAGTCCCAAAGAAAAATAAGAATTTGATAACTTGAGAGAGAAAAAGGAAATATATCCGAGATTGCACAAAATAAGGTCCTTCAAACAGGGTTCCTAAATAAGATAAGTTTGCACAAAAATCACCATCACATGTCAATTATTATTACAAGTCTATTAGCAAAAATGTACCTGCAAGTCCAAAATGTTGTAAGCATTACCCGCATCATCTTGAGCCCAAGGCAAGTCAGGTGCATACCTCCACTGGCCATCCACAATAAATCTAAATTGGTATACACCGGATGGCAACACTTTCATTATTGTGAAATCCTTCCCTGATCTCTGTAAGGACATTCTGATGAACCAATAATATTATCATCTAAGCAACAGCTATAGCAGGCTTCGAAGATAAATCAAAAGGACATAACGTATGCATTTCATTTTTTTTGTTTTATGTTTCATCTTCAGTTAATATGTTTTCAATAATAATTCAAAATTGCCACCTTGTTTTTTTGGTTCCAGCTTTCAAGAACTTGTAAATGAAACGATGAAAACACAACAAGGTGACGCGAGAAAAACATATCAACAGAAAATGACAACAAACAAACAAAAAGGAAAAACATTAACAAACACATCCCAGACATTCCAAACCTTGTTTTCCAATTATCCCATGATCCCTCCACAGCCACTTCTTTCCCATCATAACTCCAAGTAATCATCGTTGGAATTCCAAGTTCACTGTACATATCCTCGTACCCTGACGTAGTCTGCATCCAGGAAGGGCTTGGAGTATGCATTTCATCAGGTCTTTGTAGTGGAACCACCGGAACCTAAAAACAGAGAAAGGGAAGCAGTTAACAACTGCCAAAAAAAGAGAACCAAGCCAAGCACGTATATTCAAAGCAACGAAAATTCATAACCAAGCTTCATAGAGACCAGATAGCACATCTTATATGATTGACAAGAAAACATCACGTAGCCTCTTGTGTCCACGATCAACCTAGGAGAGAGTGAGGGGTAGGGTACTTGATTCCTGAACTGGACAAAAAATCCAGAAGATGCGAATATAGTCCTTTAAAGCAATCCCAACACATAAACTTCCCAGTCACAGAAACACTGAATTAGGTTCCCATCCCACACATGCTGATTGATACAATAACTAAAAACACTGAGCGAGAGAATGGACCTCCAAAGTAGTGAATGAAGAATAAAAAGGAAAAGCGAGTAAGGAGCTTCGGAACTAAATAATCCACCACACGAACTTGCATCACACAGCCAGTCTACACCAGGAGTTCTTTTACAATCTCAAAAGGCTAAAAAAAGTTACATGATTATTCACCATCCAAACCGAGTGCACTCTGACATCATGCCTTCTAAGACACGCCGACCCAGAAACAAGTGCCAACATTCAATTAAAACGTTAGACTTTCTCAACTGATTAATCCATGAAAAGGGAGACCAAGGAAAAAAAATTATATTTTTTTAACAATCTGGAGAAGAAAAAAAAACAACAACCTATTTAGCAATAAACTGTAAAGAGAGGGTTTACTTGTGGGGCGAACATGAAGGGAGATTGAGTGGTTCTAGGGCTAGCAGGGGGAGAATGACCCATCATATCGGAAGGAGGCGCACGATAGCCAGGGTTGGCGGACATGCAATCGGCGACAGCGTGAGTAGGTGCAGAAGCAGCAGCTTCGTCGTCGTCTTCTTCTTCTTCTCCGTCGGTCTCGGAGGGAGAACCGTTGACATCGTCTCTCCCATTCACATTGCCCATGGTAGTTGTGCAGTGAGAGAGAGAGAGGGAGGGAGTAAGAAGAGAAAGAAAAAAAAAAGGAAAAAGGAGAAAGAGAAAGGGAAGGGAGTGGGGTAAAACAATAATTGTATGATAGTAAAAAAAGAAATGTGAGATGGGTGGAAAGAAGAAAGAGAAGAAAGAGAAAGGAGTTGAGGGTGGGAGAGTGAGGGAGTGTGGGGTAGGGTAAGGTAAGGAGTGTTGTGTTGGGTTTTGGGGATGGTGGTGACGTCATCATAAGGACCTTACATTATGTTGTGTTGTGTTTGGAGTGTTCGCTCCGACGGCATGGCAGGACGTGAAGAGTCCTCGGAGCTGGGTTTAGGGCTCAGAAAGCCCAAGCTCAAGGAATTGGCCCGTTAAGTTGGGTTGGGTGGGTTACAATAAGCGGAAGGAATTGGCCCGTTAAACTATATTTTAGAAAAAGTTTAATTGTATTGTTAAGGTATTATGTATTTTGTATGAAACATTAGTTTCTTTCTTGTTTATTTATAACAATATATAAAAGATATACTCTCTTTTTATTTATATTTTGTTATTCTAATTTTATTTTTAATTATTATTTTAAAAATTAATTATTTTATAAATAGTTTACTTTTAATCGTTAGTCTAAAAATCTCTTTATCTTCAATAGTTGTTTTAAAAACTTCTCTTATGTACATATTTTATTTTTTCAATTTTACATCTAACAACTATTTTAAAAATTCATTATATATTCTTTATTGAATTGAACCGAACAGAATCAAATTGAACAAGACCGAACCGGACCAAACTGAACAAAACTGAATCGGATCGGACCGAACCGAACCGAACCGCATTGAACCGAACCGAATCGAACCAGACCGAACCAAACCAAACCGAACTAAATTGAACTGCACTGAACCAAAACAAACCGGACCAGACCGAACCGAACCGAACCACACTAAACTGAACTGAACCGAATCAAATTGCACTGAACCGAAATGAACTGGACCAGACCGAACCAAACAAAACCAAACCAAACCAAACCGAACCAAAACGAACCAGACTAGACCAAACTGAACTGAACTGCACTAAGCCAAAATGAACCGAACCAGACCAAACCAAACTGAATCGGATCGGACCGAATTGAACCGCATTGAACTGAACCGAACCAAACCGAACCGAACTAAATCGAACTGCACTAAACCAAAATGAACCGGACCAGACCGAACCGAACCGAACCAAACTAAACAAAAACGAACCAGACCAGACCGAACTGAACCGAACCGCACTAAATTGAAATGAACCGGACTAGACCGAATCGAACCAAACCGCACTAAACTAAACTGAACAGGATCGAACTGAATCGAACCACATTGAACCGAAATGAACTGGACCATACCGACCCGAACCAAACCAAACCAAATCAAAACGAACCGGACCAGACCGAACTGAACCGAACCGCACTAAACTGAAATGAACTGGACCGAACCGAACCAGAGCAAATTGAACCAAATCGAACCAAACTAAATTGAAATATCATTTAGTTGTGTTTAATTTTAAAACACATTCAAAAAAAGAGCAAAAAATTTAAAGGAAAATTTTACACTTTCATAGTTAATTAATATAGAGCAAAAGGATAGTCGTTTTGTAATGTGCACAAAAAATGTCATACCCACAAGTTTTTTCAGCACCAACACCACAATCGTAAGGTCCCTCTTAAACAATTGAAACTTAATGTTTTTTTTCCCAAATTAAATATAGAAAGTGTATAAACAATAACATAAATAAACTGTATACTTTCAATAAAAAAAAACATCCAAAGGATAAGCTTGAATTGGTTTGTATTCACCTTTCACACAAATAACTATTTATTTTGTCAAAGTGGAGAATATAGAGTTCCGAAATTGGTAAAAGCCTAAATATTTAAGTATTTAAGAAAAATATTATAAGACGATGAAAAAGAAAAATGAAATGGGAACAATGAAGCATTGAGTATAAAAAAATAAGAAAAATGCAAAAGACATATAAGAGAATGATAAAATGTTAGTTAGGGTTAAGGTTCAAAAATAAGACATACAAGTTGGGTGGGGTGTGAGGTGTTAAAATTGCACTGAAGGTGATAAGGTGGAATAATGAGAGCAAGGCGACATGACCTTATATAGTAGTGACGGAGATGAGAAGTTCACGATCATTGTCTCAATTGTGGTGATTGAATTAAAAAATGGAGTGTGCGCGGTGTTTAGGATAGAGGCCATTGAAAAAAAGGAGAAAATAGAATACATAATTCAATTAGTGAGCAATTAACCGATAGAAGTTTAATTTTTAAAAAATAAATGGTAAAAAAATACGGTTTAATTTTTAATTATTTTTTTTACTATAATATATAATTTTTATTAAAAATATTTTTTTTACTTTAATATAATACATATAATTATAATTAAGTTTAGTTAGATTAATTTTGTTCATTTATAACAATATATAAAGAGATACTCTTTTTTGTGTCCATATTTCATTATTTCAATTTTACCCTTAATTATTATTTTAAAAACTAATTATTTTATAAATAGTTTACTTTTAACCGTTAGTCTAAAAACCTCTTTTGTCTTCAACCGTTGTTTTAACAACCTCTTTTATGTACATATTTTATTTTTATAATTTTACGTTTAAAAACTATTTTAAAAATTCATTATATATTCTTTATTGAACTGAACCGAACCGAATCAAATTCAACTGAACCGAACTAGACAAACTGAACTGAACCGGATCAGACCGAATCGAAACGAACCAGATCAGACCAAACCGAACTGAACTAAACCGAATCGAACCGCACTGAACCGAAACGAATTGGACTAGACCAAACCAAATTGAATCGAACCAGACCGAATCGAACCGAATTAGACCAGACCTCACTAAACCGAACCGAATCTCACTAAACCGAATCGAACCGGACTAAACCGAATCGAATCGCACTGAACCGGAGCGCACTAAATCGAACCAGACCAAATCGGACTAAACCAAACCAAGCCAAACCAATCTGAACCGAACCAAACCAATCTGAACCGAACCAAACCAAACTGAACTGAAATACTCTTTAGTTGTGCTGAATTTTAAAACACCTTCAAAAAAAGAGGAGAAAACTTAAAAAAAACACACTTTTATAATTAATTAATATAAAGCAAAGGAGAGTCGCTTTGTAATGTGCACAAAAAATGTCATATCCAAAAGTTTTTTCAACATCAATACCACAATCGTAATGTCCCTCTTAAACAATTGAAACATAATGTTTTTCCCCAAATTAAATATAGCAAATGTATAAACAATAACATAAACAAACTGTATATTTTCAATAAAAAAATCCAAAAGACAAGTTTGAATTGGTTTGTATTCGTCTTTCACACAAATAACTATTTTGTCAAAGTGGAGAACATAGAGTTCTGAAATTGGTAAAAGTCTAAATATTTAAGAAAAATATTATAAGACGATGAAAAAATGTGAAATGGGAGTAGAAAAACATTGAGTGTAAAAAAATGAGAAGAATGCAAAAGACATATAAGAAAATGATAAAATGTTAGTTAGGATTAAGGTTCAAAAAAAGACATATCAGTTGAGTGGGATGTGAGATGTTAGAATTGTAGTGAAGGTGGTAAGGTGGGACGATGAGAGCAAGGCGACATGGTCTTATATAGTAGTGACGGGGATGAGAAGCTCACGATCATTGTCTCAATGGTGGTGATTGAATTAAAAAAGGAGAATGAGTGTGTGCGGTGTTTAGGATAAGAGGCCATTGAAGAAAAATGAGAAAATAAAATACATAATTCAATTAGTGAGCAGTTAAAAGATAGAAGTTCAGTTTTTTAAGAATAAACGGTAAAACAATATTATTTAATTTTTATTAATGTTTTTTACTTTAATATTTAATTTTTATTAAAAATAGTTTTTTTTTACTTTATAATATAATACAGATAATTATAGTCAAGTTTAGTTAAATTAATTTTGTCAATCCCTAAAAGATAAAATAATTTTATAAGGATGATATATTCTTAAATATAAAGAGAAAATAGAAGAAACAAAAAATCATAACAAAAAATTAACAAAAATAACGTACTACTAAAGGAAAATATCAAAGATATTCATGAGACATATCGTTATTATATTGGTCAAGTCAATTTTATCAATATTTTTTTTACAGAACAATTAATGCTTCCTTTTAATATCTTTTATTTTTTTTTTTTTATGAGAGACATTAATCTATCCCAATGTAGATGTTAAATTTTGTCTAAAATAACTACAAATCTCTTCTAGAGTGACAAAATATTAAGGGTAAATATCTAAAATTTATAAACCATTTTGAAAATTTCGCTTAATAGACAACAATTAGATAATCAAATCAAAGAGATGAAGAAGCACGTGACATTTTTTTTTCAGCAAGCACGTGACAATGTAAATGTAATAAGTATGAAGGAAGGAAATCTCTACTATATTTAAAGGTTAATCAACAAGTAATTATAAAATATTTAAAAAAAGAAATAAAAAATACATTTTCTATTGTATTAAAATAACGTTAACCAATGATTGATTATGTCTATTCTTTATATATTGTTATAGATGAAAGAAAAAGACATTTTTTTTTGCCCTCCTATGATTTATAACAACAGTCACATGTTTCGAAACAACCTTCTACCCTTCCTAAAGAGACTTCAAGATTACTTATTCAATAAGATTTTTGGAACAAACTTTATGAAATTATAAGAACGTGATTTCCAAAATAGGATTTTTGGAAGAAAAACTTTGAAATAGAATTTCTAAAGCATATGAAATACATTTTGTAAAGAGCCTTCTAGACTATAATTTTTAAAATAAGCTTTCCAGAACATATGAAATACTTTTTTAGATGAACTTTTCAGAACAAACTTTTCAAAACTTATAAGATGTAGTCTGGAATAGGATTTCAAAAACAAGATTTTCGAAACAAATTATTCAGAATGAGTTTTCTTGAATAAGCTTCCCATAAATTATCATCGGTTTACACTCTCTCTTATTGCTTCCTCTCAAAAGGATTGCAACAACAATGGAGAACGAAGGTGTAATGACAATGGCGACGGATGCGGAGGCTCAATAGCCGCAATGACATATTCAACGATGAAAGATATTTTAATATTTTTGCTTTTAGCATGGGAGTTAAACTTAACACAAATTTCTATAAAATATTAAAAAATACGAACACACAGGCGCAACAACGCCTGTGTTTTTGCTACAACAACAAAAATCATTATCAATCCATACTCGCTACAACAACAATCTTTGTGTTTAGCAAAATATATGCATCAATAAGGTTATTACTATTTCTTCAATATTTGTATACCATTACATATACATTTAATGTCTCATAAGTAAATAACAATATTCATTGATATTTTTTAGTTCTTTAAAACTCAACAACTTATGGACCATGTCTTCTACAAAGAATTAAGAAGACTGCTTCAAAGGTAAATAATTTTTTTTATTATTTATACATAATTCAATTGCTACATAATATTTCTGTTATTTGCATATTTATTAACTATAATATTTACTTTTTTTAAAATGCAGGGAAGCTGAAACACATTCTAGACATCAATCTTTATTTGGCCTCCCAATTAAAGAAATGTTTAAGGATGTAAATCTATGATACTTTCATTTACTTTTTTTTTCTACATCATTTTTTTAACGAATGTATATTTATAGACACCTACTAAAATAGTTTGTATATTTATAGACAACTACCATTGACTCCATCACATATAGCTCATTGACCCAAAATCTTGATCAAATGTATTAAATATTAGTTGATATACAATCTTATGAATTAGTAATTTACTGTTCTCTTTTTCAACCAATCTACATATACCTATAATAAATTGTCATTGATTATTCTCAATATTATACATATAGATACATAAAAAAACAAACACACAGACGCGACTGTGTTTTCGCTAGTTCTTATTAAACATCATAACTTTTTTTTCTATTAAAAATTTGGTAGAAAATGTTTTTTCTATATATTAATAAATAATTCAAAGAAAAATTCAAAGTTATTGGTAATGAGTGATAGTACTTTAAATAAAACAATTAAATTAATTAAATCGGTAAATTGTTTGTTTGAATTGAGATTTATGTTGAGAATGAAATAACTTTAAAGTATAACTTAATGTATTCCTACCAAATTATCTGATAAAAATTTTTGACTGAGTTCATTAATAATGACTTTATAAGTTATGATTTCAAACGTGGTAATTTTAACACAATATTAATCATTTAAACTTTTCAATTACATATGTATTTCGTTCTTCTATTGAATTTGAATTGTTCTAGTATATAGTTTTCATTTTTGTTATGCACGAGAAGTTTTCTCCAATGTAACTTAACTGACTCCTTCTACAGTGGTCATTCATTGGTTAAGGTTTTAAAACTTCTTTTAAAAGTTTAAGTGTGATTCTCCAAGGTCAAGTGCTTGAAAAACAGCGTGAATCAAACTTTAATTTTCTATTTTGATCGTATTTCTTAGTTTCCCTGTATAAAAGAAATTTGTGAAATACACTAACAATAGATGATATGTTAGATCTATAGATTTTGAAACTAAATTCTTTCCTTCTGAGTAGTAAAGATATCCTTTGAATTCCTTATGTTAAGAATCACACTAATATAGTATTAGGTAAGGATTATTTCTATATCTATTCGTGAAGTGTTACAAAAGTCTTGACTTTGTACTATTTGATATTGTAGCCAACAAATTGAATATTAAGTTTAGTTTCTTTTAACTTTCACGTATACTTTAAACATATAAACAATACAACATTGTTGTCTTGATTAACTTTTGAAATATGACAAATTAAATACTAAGATTTTATAAATTTGAATGGATAGAAAAATGACTAGATAAATTTTTGTAAGAAAGATTAAAATCTAAATCTTTATAATTAACCCAAAAAAATTATTATGACTAAATTGAATAAACTCAATCAAAATAAAATAAATTTAGTATTTAAGTCTTTTTATCAAAGCAATTGTTTATAACTTTTTTATTAAATTGAGTACGTGTTTAAAAGGGACTATCTTATGTCATGTATTACTAAATAAAATAAAAAAATAGTTATTTAAAAGGGACTATCTTATGTCATGTATTACTGAATAAAAAAATAGTTAAAAGCTGTAAATATTGTTAAAATTAAAAAAAAAAAAAAAACGGAACTGCTGTAGGTGGTGCTCCCAACTGTGTAGTGTAGATAAGGATCAAAAGTGATAGAATATATAGGAGGGTAGTAGGAGCGTGCAAGAGTGAGGTAGAGAAATCAAAGAGTGGCATTATATCAAACACCTACCGACCACTTCATTTGTCAGCGTATCTGACAAAATCAAAATCACAGCCACTGCGATCTCGTGAGTGCCCACTTTCCTCTCTTCCTCTTTCTGTAAATTTTCTCACTTCCACTCTCACCCGCTTTTCACTTGGTTGCTATTTCATGAATGCTATGCTTTTAGTAGGTTTAGCCACTCTTAGTTTGTGATATTATATGGAAACATGATATAACATTTCAGGTGCATGTGTAAAGTTGATTGTAATCTATCCCTATCAAGACAGTTTAATGGAAACGAGTTGATGAACTGTGATATGCTGTTTGCAATGTTATATTTGTGATGACCTTTGGCGTTTCTCTGGGAATTTCCTATCTTTCTTGACCCTGACGAAATGTACTGAATACAGTTCCGGGTGCCAAGGAAATAGGGACAAGACAAGCACCTTTCCTTGTGTAATTCGTGTATTGGTTCGAGGGTGATGTTTTGTTTGACAAAAGACCTGGCTAATGGTGTTGGCATCTGGGAGTTGACACCATTCAAGTCTTAAATCATGTCCAGTCATATATATAGCTTCTAGGATGCTTGCTGCTCATAGACTATGGCTTAGGTCTCTTTAATTTTTCTCATTGAATAGTAAATTGTGTTTCTGTGTAATTTATTTTACCCTGTATTTTGCTTTTTGGCTGATTTTGATCGGCCATACGTTTTAATTTGGCCCTACTTGTAGTGTCATACACTTCAGAGTTTTCTTATCTTCAACTAACTATTTTAGGGAAAAAAACTTACACGCCATTTCTTAGACTCTTTTTATGTTGTTCTTCAATTAGAATTGAAGTTAAACTTTCGAAATTTTTCTTGATTGGAAAACAAGTCAAAAGACACGGAAAAATTGCATCTACTTTTTGCTTATATTAATTGCGTGGAAGCATAAGCAGTGTTTTGAATGAGAGGAAGGACAAAAAGTCCTTTATTATCCTCTATTTAATAGTTTCACTCTTTAATGACGTTTCCTATGTTCTGAAACTAATCATCTTGGATAACTTTGAAATAGTGCTTGCGTTGCTTGGATCATTTTGCGGGGTTGAATATGCAAAGCATAAGGAAATCTATCTTGAATCAAGTGAATTTAAGGAGGTCAGCTGAAAGATGGTTTTTGGCTTGGGATGAAGGTCTGAATATGCATTTGAGATCTTGGTGCTCTGCAACAGCTGCCAGTTCTGATCAAATACTGGACCGCGTAATTGCATTGGCCAAGAAGTATGATAAAATCAATGCCTCAAAGGTATAAAATTAATGGTCGATGGAGATTTATCATTTTATATAGCTATGTTTAGTTCTGGACAATCCATTTTTTTTTTTTCTGTTTTTACTATTCAGATGTGAAAACATCAAAATATTACTGAATCATCTCTTATGCTGAGGGAGAACATTTTGGGAAGTTTCTGATCACTTCTAAAATTCGACTTGACCATTTTGTAGGTTACTGAAACAGCTGATTTTCAAAAGGACTTGAACATGGACAGCTTGGACCGAGTGGAACTCATTATGGCCCTTGAAGAAGAATTTTCTATTGAAATTCCTGATGAGCAGGCTGATAAGCTTGCTTGCTGTGCTGATGTGGCGAAATACATCGCAGAGGTTGATCAGAAAAACGTGGAAAAGCCCTAACTTCTTAACGTTGCTTTGAGCTATACATTCCAGTTATTTTGGCTGATCTCTTTTGAGTCAGCTTAGTTACATGTATGCATACTATCTACAATTTGGCTAATCTCTTTTGAGTCAGCTTAGTCACATGTATGCATACTATCTACAGTTTGCTTTAATGATTTTGAGGTAGTTATTGGTAGAATGTTGATCTAGCCAGGAAGTGTAGAGATCCCTAAGTTAGACTATTTAGTGTGTCTTTCTTTTCTTTTATGGTCCTACCTAAGCCGGCTCGACTCAACTTAACTTGGATCTAGGTTGACTGACCTTGACCTGAGTTGTGGCCTACTTAGCTTAACCTTGGCTCGACATGACATGGTCTTGTCGGATTAAGATCCAATTGAGCCTAGCCAACTCCAATGAATGTGAGTCGTCCCAACTCAAATGAATGTTTATCCATTCCAACTCGGCTCGACCTGGGATTGGGCTGACTTAGACTGTTTTGGGCTCAGGTCGACTCAATTTGATTTAAGCTCAAGCTAACTTGGATCGACTATGTTCGTTTGGACCAACTCAACTCAACCAAGCTGACTCAACATGACCTAGGCCTGATGTTCATCTTAACCTAATGTAAATCGGGTTAAGAGCGACCTGGTCTTGATCAATCTAGGATTGATCTAGGCCTAACCCAACTTGGTTGCACGTAAGGTGACCTCGACTTAAATGAATATGGACTTGTCTCGGCTCAATTAAATGTGAGATTGTCCCAACATGACTTGACCTAGGCCTAGATTGTTCATCGATCTTGGACTAGGCCAACTTAGTTAAACTCGACTGAGCCTAGACCGACTTAACTTGACCAGATACGAATAGACTTGGTTTGGTTTAGATTGCTTATTGTGGAAATTCCACAAAGTACATTGTTTCCTTCTCATTACACAATTAGTAATGTTAAGTCAATTAGTAAATTAGAAATAACGTTTTTCTTCTCACATACGTGCAAGCTACCTTCATTATTATTTTTTTCACCCAATTAAACAATTGAGTACCAATTCCTGTAAATTTGCAGCATCAAAACATTATTAGTCAGTCTTAATTTGGGCAGTGCTGAGAGATACTTAATATGTATTCTACTTCTTAAACAGATTTATTCAAAAAAAAAAAAACAGGCAAGCTCATGATTAGTAATTTGCTTGCTACTACGTAAAAATATTGTTGGAAAATTATTTTTATATTTGTAATTTAAAATTTAAAGTAAAAATATATTTATTGGTTTTAGATAAAAAAATTTAACTTAAAATCACCCACAAGCTTTAATTAATTTGTTCCTGATTTATATATTGTTATAAAAAAACGTTTTTAACAAAAAAAAAACTATAAACCCCAACTTATTGAACTTTTTCCGTAGAGAGAAGTAAATTATGTCGTCTTCTTAAAAACTTTGTTAATGTCCTATAAATGAAGGGGAATTTTTTTTTTGAAAAACATTTTTTGAGAATTTTAACAATGTTCATATGACAACACTTAATTGGATCGATATTTTTTCAAATAGTTTATTATGGCTTCTATAGTCTTCTAGTTTTATCAGGTTCCATAGTAGATGTTAATGTTCTTGATCTCGAATATTGGGTCAATGAAATAAAAAACAAATCTCTTTTTCTCCTCGTATATCAATCTTATGTCTTGCATATCTTTCTTTTTCCTCTTTTTTCCCCTCCTCCAGTAGATCGTCCCGTTATATAGTATTTGTGTTGCTCTCCTCCTGAACTCTCCTGTTTTTTCGTCCTTACATGCCACCATAGACCAAATATCTTGGAATGCATCTAGGAGTCTCTCAACGTACACGTCCCCTGGACCTTATTCGAATTTCACATTTTAATAGGCTGGACTTGGTTTGGTTATCAATACTTTACGATCTCACGCTCATCTTGGAAAGAGAAGATAATGATTTGATGAAGAATTTGTCGAAGTTTGTTAGAACAAACTTTGTCAAAAAATAATTCTTTAATAAGATATTGAGTCGAAACAAAGTTTTTATTTTTAATTATCAATGTAGTAAATATTATAATTCATTACTGCTTGACTTAACCTATTAAATTGTTTAACAAATTACCTAAATATCAATTTAGAACAAAATAATTAATATGTCATTTAATTGATTATTATAAAATGAACAACCTTTTGCCCTGTAAGAAAAATAGTTTACGTAATCAATTAATGAGTTTGTAATAAAGTCTTTAGAAAACATTACTTTTTTTTTTTTTATAAAATCACGCCCTTTTACATAGAATACCCTTGATTCGTTTTAACATTTGAAAAGAAAACTCTAGTTTTTAATTTAACTTTCAATGCTCATTGAAAAATTATCACGATGATAATTCACAGTTTGACATATAACAACATAATGCTTCACAACTTAGACACAACACAATCATCATTAACGCATATTAATAGTTGTTTTAGCCTAACTTATATCAATAACACTATACAATGTGGACTTAAGAAAACTAAATATATATTTATATATAACGTCTAATTTGAAGTGATCGGTACTACGTGGCCAACGAACATATGAATGTAATGTAACCGACGATTAAATAACTAAGATATCTTTTATCTTCTTCTTTTTCTTTATCTCGTGGGGACACCAAAGACCTCAGTCGAACCTTAATTTTGTCAAAAAAATTCCGATGGAAAATGTTTGCTTCCCCGTAATATATTGTTGGACCCCTAGGTAATAACAATGTCTCCAATTCATACCTGTCCCAAATATTTTTCGGGTGAAAATATATAAATTTATAATTTTGTTATTATATATTATTCATCTTATTTATTTCTAATTATGATCCAACTTTTATCTTATTTTAAATTTCTTAGTTTTATTTTTTATTATTAATTTAAATTTTACTCATTATTTTATAATATCATTTTATTTATTTATGGTTAATCGTTGATGAGATAGGTAAATATAAGTCAATCTTCACTTTAATTGGAGCTCTATTTACGGTTCCTTCCAACATCAAAACATAATCTAATAATAAACCAAAGTTGTAATTAAAAGGGTGAGGTTAAGAATTGAAAAGTGGGGCCCAAAATTGATGATAGAGTGCCAGGTGGGTGAAGGTGGTGGCATAGCAAGAAAATGGAAAATGGAAAATGAAGAATGAAGTGAACAGTGTGAGGGGATTTGTCTCATGCGTGACGCGCCCCCACACTCATCTCAATTTCTCATATCAATATCTCATCAATATCTCATCTCATCAACCGTAAAACTCAATCGGAATCAAAGCTCTTCTCACATTAGGCGGCTCACTTCATTAGTCCACCCCGCTCTACAATTTGAATTTTTATTCATGAATTATTTTATTAAATATAAATTTATTTTATTTATAAATAATATTTTTAGATTGTAGCTTTACCATCCTGCATTTTTTTTTTCATATTAACTGGTCCATTCGAAAGTTATTAAATGTTTGAAAAAGTTAAGTTGAAATTGAAATCTAACAAATCACTACTACTCCAACACTACAGTGATTTAACAATGTAATTACGATCGTATTTTTTTATAAATTCAAGATAAGATTTGTAATATTTTTTAGAGTGCTCTAAACTTATTTTGAAAAACAAAAACAAAAAATACAATAGTTCCTTTTTAGTAAATTAAGTGAATGATAAAACTTTATTTGACAAAAAATGTTAATATTATCTTAGACGTTGTGAATGACCATGCAGACAAAATTTTTCAAAAACAAGACACTTAAAAAGACAGACTATTTACTAACACATCAAGTTTTACATAACTTCTCGAGTAAGTTCTATTAAACTTTTATTTACATTTATAAGTACTACTTCCTCTATTCTTTAATTGTATTAGCTCAAGTTTTATTTTTTCAAAACTGAGAAAAAGATTTAACTTTTTATTTTAAATGAATGACCTATTCTAATCTTCTTTTTTTTTATTTCACGGTATTTTATATATCAATACATTTTTTCCATGTTGTCATAGCTATTTTTTTCTCTTATATATTAATTAAATTAAAAATATAACTAAAAAATAATAAGAATATTATCTTTTAAAAAATATGTAATTTCGGAAAAGAGAAAGTAAATTAACTACCTAATAAATACCGATTCTATAGTTAATAAAGAAGTGATGCTTTTACATTAAAGGTTGAAAAATTGAAACAAGGAAAAATCATACTTTTCCATTAAAGATTGAAACGTAGAAAGTTGAAAATTGAAACATAAATCAAGTTATTGTTTATAAAAGTAAATACAATGTTCTATGAGGTTTAAATATGTGTAATACATAGTCTAATTACAGGACCAAAAAATTAAACTAAATTAATAATCTTAACTGTGAAAAAGAATTTTGTGTAAGTTGTTCAAATCTAAGCAACATAACACCTGCAAAATCAACACAAATAATTTATTTAAATGTTTATACACAATTAGGGGTGACAAAACGGGCTGGCTCGGCCTGCCTGTGATCCTTCAAAAACGGGCCGGGCCGGCTGGCCCGCCACCAATAAATGGACTGGATATTGTAATTCATTCCGTTCTAGGGCGCGTTGGTGGGCCGACCCACCTCTTTTTTTTTTTAATCTTTTTTAACTTTTTTAACTTTTTTAAAATTTTATAAAAAATTTGTTTATAAATCTAATATATATAAATTTATTTATATAATATAAAAATATTATTTTTTAATTATTTTTAATTTTAAAAATTAAGAAAAAAAGGTAAGCGGTCCAGGACGGACCGACCCGTTTTGACCTACTAAATTGGCAGGTTAAATGAATCAGATTACAACAGATTAACGGGTTGAAAATTTCAATCTGACCCGCATTTTTTTGACGAGCTAGCGGGCCTGATCCGTTTTTACATCCTTATGGACAATAAACATTCTAATAGATTATTAAATGGTTAAAGTATAAATATTTGACAAAACAATTTAATAAGATTTAATTAATAATAATAATGTGATAAAGTGATTTTTGGGTAGGCTTGAAGTTTTTGTTTTCTTGAGCCGATGGAGCCGTCCTACAGAAACAGCTTATAAGCTTTTCTTCCCTTTACCATAATTCAACGTCCACGTGGATCTTCATCTTTTTCCTTCTAATCCAGCGCCAATCATCAACCATACGCGTCAATTACTTAACCAATCACATAAACCAACGCCCACAAATTAGCCACGTCTCTCGGCTAAGTACACTCCGTTATAATTAAACATAATTAATTAACTCCTCCAAATACCTTAATTAAACCCCTCTTATTAATTAATCCAACAACACCCACTTCTCCCACTCCAACCTTCCTTATTTAATCCTATCCTCTCCCATTTACATTCACACTCAACCTTCTTCTTCTTCTTCTATATACATCACTCCCACAATCCAATCTTAATTACTATTAATATACCTACTCAAATACTATTATCAATAATAATATTTTCATAAAATACGCATCTTTATCTGAATAAAACAACCTTAATTCAATCAAATAATTTTGTATCAGTTAATTTATTATAGTTGTAGTAAGTGACGGTTAATTAATACTTTGTACGTATATATATACATAGAGAGAGAAAGAGGATGTGATAAAAAAGAGTAATGTGTATATAATAAGTTTGTGTGTGGTGGCATATATATATTTGTGTTGTTGTTGACTATAGTGTGTGTGAGTGAGGTTATGGCCGAGTCCGATAACGATTCCGGAGGTCATGCCGGAAACACGAGTGGAGGGAATGAATTCTCGGGGTGCAGAGAGCAAGACAGGTTCCTTCCAATAGCAAACGTGAGCAGGATCATGAAGAAGGCGTTGCCGGCGAACGCGAAGATCTCGAAGGAGGCGAAGGAAACCGTGCAGGAGTGTGTGTCGGAGTTCATCAGCTTCATAACAGGTGAAGCATCTGATAAGTGCCAGAAGGAGAAGAGAAAAACTATCAACGGTGATGACCTACTGTGGGCCATGACCACACTGGGGTTTGAGGAGTATGTGGAGCCTCTCAAGGTTTACCTGCACAAGTATCGGGAGATGGAGGGGGAGAAAACTGCTATGATCGGAAGGCCACAGGGCGGTGGTGGTGGTGGTGGTGGTGGAGGTAGTGGCGGTGGTGATCAGAGGGATGAGGCTTATGGCCATGGCCATGCTCATGGAGGTATGGTGCCAAACTCTATGATGGTCATGATGGGGCATCAGGGACACGTGTATGGATCTGGGAGTGCTGGATCAGCATCTTCTGCAAGAACTAGATAGTAGCAGGTTTATGCATGTGTCTGTTTAAGCTTAATTGATTCTATAAGATGATTATCATTAATTTATATTCGTATATGTTTGTTTTAGAAGCAGCTCCACCTTGTAATTGCTTGTTGAAATTTCGTCGTTGAGAATATAGACATTATATATCATGGATGATGGTGATGTGGCATGCACAGAATTTTTGTATTTTTCTTTATGTTTTTATGTGTATTTGTTTTCTGATCCTGGTATGGTGGTATATGGGTTCAGATTTTATTTTTTCCAAGCAAAATGCAGTAGGAAAAGGAGAAAAATATTTTGGCATTACTTTTAAATTAACTAGCAACTATTGCTACTGCTGCTGCTTTATCTTTTCTTTTGGAGTAACCGATAATTGTTGCATGTTATAGTGTTGTGTAGTGGTGTCATTTTTTGTCTTCTAGTTTTCCAATTTTAAGAACTTCAATAATAATATATGAAGCATCTGTGTTACATTCATATATACTTTCCTTAATGGTGAAATGGGTTAATGACTACATGAGGGGACACATTAAATTATTAGGTCTTTTTAGAAAAAGCTTCATATTTGAACGAGTATATGAAAAGGGTTTTATTAAAAGAGTTAAAGTTCACTTTTTGATATATGTGTATACACAAACTTAAAAAAATAGTTTGTCACTCTTAAATTATAAATAAATATGTTGGTGAAATAAATGTTTAAACAGAAAGAGACAAGGGGCGTATCATCAAATGAGCTTTTGGTCACAGTTGACTCTACAAATGGTTTTCCCTGACTTTACCAATTCATCGGATTAAAGCAATGAGAACAATAATATCTTCTGTCTTCAAAACGATTTTCCTTAGAACATAAATTATATACAACAAAAAAACACATAAATCATATAAGAGCATGCATGGAATGTCTTTAACAAGTATTTCAAGATATTAGTTAAGAAAAGTAAATAAAATTATTTAATAAAATAAAGATATTAGTCTATGATACGAAACATATTATGTTTATTTTATAATTATTTTAAGAGTACTTAAAAAAGTAGTTGGTTATATTAAATGTTTCTTGGTCGATAATTTTGAGACGTTTCGTGACTCTTTTGTTTATATTAAGGATAACTCTCGTTAAAAGATTTTGAATGGCTTACATTTCCATGCTCTTATTTGATTTGAGTGAGATATTTTTGCATGAACGTCCTTCGTCAAATTTTGAGTAGGATAAGGTTGTTTTATAAACTAGATTATCTGAATGTTCCTACAAATTGAAGTGAACGAAAGCATGGTTAAGCTTTGACGCAAAGTGTAGACAAGTATTGAAGCAGAAACAAGAGACACGAGTTCCGTGTTATTCGGATTATTTGGCCATTGCCTCAATCAGTGCTATCAAGTATCGATTTTTCTTGCATCTACTTTACACTTATTCTTCAAGTCCACTCCATATACATATCCAAAGAGACAAAGATGTTAGCATCACGATCCAATTGTTTAAACACGAAACATTTCATATCGTATTGGTGAATTAATTGGCCTTTGGTCAAGGGAATGAATATAATGGTCCCCGAAAGGACGTTTTTGGCCATTGATAATTGTCTTAGGTTAGATTCTTATGTAAAACAACAGTAACTAGGTGGAAATTGAAGCGAAATCAATGTTACAAGGCCACGAGGGGTTGTAGATTAGATAGGTTTCTTCCTTCTGAAGAATTAGGGTTGTCTATTGACGCTTCAACTACATGTGAAGGCAGGGCCACACAAAAGTCTTGAATGGAATCTAATCTCAATGGATGATGGATTTTGTTACTTAGTCAAGATAGTGGACGGTTTGTTTAGAAAATTATTACAATCTAGGTAAAGGGGTGAAGAATATTTATTCACTAGTGCTATTTACGGTCTATGTGTGGGTCTACGTTAAACCATCAATTTTTTCCTCTTGTTCTTCAAACATTAGTAGGGAGAGAGGACAAAAATAACATGTTTTTTTCAGACAAACTAAATTTATCATATTCAAAAAGAAAATTAACATTGATTCATTTTTTACATGTTACGGTAAAATTTAAGTAAGATTGGCATAAGATAAATGTCATTTCACCATATAACCACCAAGTAATGACATCTCTCTGTAACAATACTGAAGTGTATCTTTCTAGTTTCACTAGATTGTAGTGTATGATCTTCTTACACTATTGTTCCTATGAACTCAATGATGGCAAAAACTTATTTAAAGATTCTTTTTCTGGTCTAAGTCAGCATAAAAAAAATAATGTTTGAAGAAAGAGGTTGAGTTGAAAAGAGGAGGAGCAAAACTGGGAAGTGATTGGTCCACTCCACTCAACATAGCTTTTCAGCACTTTGAAATGAAACTAATGAAATAATCTTGTGCACTGGACCAAATGTGCGCGCATGACAATCAGCACTAACAAGCTGCAACCAAAGTCACGGATGATGTCAACATTCATGCAAGTTCTTTTATGATGTCTGCATGACTCCAAATAACTTGCAGTACACCATGGCCATCATAGGCACAGTCACAGTCACTCACTTCTGTTGTATAGATCAATTTGAATAAACTTTTATAAGTGTTTATTAAAGAAGAAAATATAACGTGAAAAATGATCGTTTGTTCAATGTTAGCTTTTTTTCTAACCATTCTTGACAGAAACTAAATTTTATGATGAATGAAATGAAATTGCTTTCAAATTTGGCTTCCCTGATGAAGACCAGCATGTTCACATAATGAATGAGATAAAGTAATTGAATGTCCTTTAATCTGTGATGATGCTCAGGAAGAATAGGAGCTCTTTAAGGTCCCAGCATTCAAGTACAAATAATTCTTTTGATCAGAAAAGTTGGATGACGTAGATACAGGACAAAATCCAGAATATTGTCCACCCATCTTTGCCAAACATGTATCATTTATGTACTTCAAAAGCTCACTCTTTTGGACGAATGGTTGAGCTGCATATTCCTCAAATGGCATCCACTGCAGAAAATTAATCATAAGAAAATTGATATTTCCCTTTGTCTACAATGATTTTACATTTCCTTGGGATCCTTTTTCAAAGTATATTTTAGATTGAAATTAATATTTGTGGTCTCTATAGTTTGAAAAAAGTTAGTTTTTAGTTCCCTGGCTTAAAAGATATGGAAAACAAACTACAATTAGTGCTTGGCCTCAAGTAGAATTCGCATACCTGTGCATCCAGTATCTCAAATCTCTGTGTTTGGATGTTAAAAGAAAGAGGCCGCAACATGCACACGAAGAATAAGTCTGACTTCTCAAAGAATGAATTATGACTTTGTCTGTCGATCAGATATTTAGATGAAACAAGAAAAGAATTCTCAGTCATCCATACTGCAGTCTCGTAACAAGAACTCAAGAAACTCCAAAAGAAAGAAATCACCAATTCATCGAGAAATTTTACAGAATATAAATATTTCAAGCATATTCTCCAAGAGACAATAATATAGCTAAAATGGATATGTTAACATAGCAAACTACTCTTGCTAGACACTGCAAGACACAGAAATGGACCCTGCAGCTGAGATCTATTCCCTATATCCCCAATCAGTGAAATCTAAAAATTCTATCTCCTATAGAAACTTCCCATATTCAAATTGTTACAATATATTCATATAAACATGCTACCTGAATGCTAATACTTCCACAAATTCTGAATCAACCTGAAAATTGAGAGAACAACCCATAGCATTTAGGCTTCCAACAACCATAAACTTTACTACTGACACTTAAATATATAACTGATTTCAGGGCTAACCACTTTTGATTGGTACAGCAATGAGATTACTTACTCCTGTTTCTTCTTTGACCTCTCTTACTGCTGCTACACAAATATCTTCTCCCTGTATAGATTGAACGGGTAGATTATATGCACAAAGTTTAGACTTTTAGACCGTGATGAGAAATATATCCAACACATCTACCTGATCAACAACTCCAGTAGGGAATTTCCAAATTCCAGTTCCTTGAAATAGTCCACTATTCTCCTGAACAACCAGGACCTAAGATCAAGAAAGAATTAAAAAGTGAAATGTTAATCGCCAATAAAATTAAATTCTTCAGACTTCATATTTCTAATGGGACAGAAAATGAAGGGACAAACTAAAATAACCCCCAAAAAAAAAAAATCTAAGTATACTAGCTCCTTTCAAGAACAGAATGCAACACATACACAGTAAAGGCATAACAATATTTATCAAAGATAAAACACTCAAACAATGAGAGATCTCTTCCAATTAAGTATAAGCCTGATTATGAAGTTGCACTACATTGTGATAGATGGTGGAGGGAAAACCTCTTGTTTTTCATTCATGACAAATGAACCAACCCCCACCCTGTGTGTGGCATTTACAGGAATAGTACTTGGACTGTCAGGAATCCAATATACAAGCATTAAATAATTTGGTTCTGCATGATGATACCAAAACCCCTCCTGCATAGAAGTACACAGGAAATAATAGTTAATAAATAGAATAGATACCCTGACAACGTTAATGGAACTCCAACTTTCATCAACTAAACTTATTAAACACAACAATTATAATTAAGGTAAGCAATAATATTAGTCACCTTAACTAAAGCTTCAACAAGACCGGCTAAATGAATAGGTAATTTTATCCAAACACCTTTCTTGCCCTGCATGACAACATATAGTGATGGATTCGGATTCTCAGTACAGATAAAAATGCCCCAGTTTTTTTGGATATAACTGACAAGCTTATTAGCGCGTTTTACAAAATAAAAGACAGAAAAGTGAGCGTAGAACCATCATTAAATAAAAAACCTTAATGCAAATTCAAAAGGAAAATAGTTCACATCTTAATTGCTGAACTAGGATTATGAAGGTCAGCTAACATTTTTTTATTGAATAACCAACTAAACTTAACTAAAAGATAACGATCTATGTACTGAATGACAGGTTAATGAAAAAAGAAGAAACTAAAGTCACTTAAAAGTAAATCTTCTGTGTGTGTCTGATGCATTGACGATCAACATATGCTATTTGTTGCTAAACAAGGAAACAAAAAAGGAAGAAAAGGATGGCCAGTACACGTACATGGAAATTATCTATGTACCTGGTCTGAGTGCTAGTATTATTTACCATGATCATGCGTAGTTTTGAATGAAAAAGCCTTATATTTTATTAAACAATTCACCAGTATGTTTTGATCAATGGGTGACATAAAATATGATATATTAATTACTTTAAGCAACTGAGTAGAAAGATTACCTACCAGCTGCTTCCAGTGAGAAACTGAAGCTCTAAGGACTTGGATAAATTCTGAAGAATCCATAGGATGATTCAGTTCCACAGTAACACCACCATAATTATCATCAGTTGATGTTAGTAGCTTGATCTGTTGAATTTGATCTTCTGCAGCAGTTTCTGACGCAATTGCAGATGAAGTTGACTTGGATAGTATAGAAAGAGTGGTTGCCGCTCCAATCTTGACTATTAAGGAAAAGTGAGAAAAAGTAACATTAGATTATTATAATTAAGCATTCCTTATAACATGGGAACAGAATCCAAGTGTAAACGAAGGATTAGCATTCCTGACAGCCAACCTTTTCCCAACTGATTGGGAAAAATATACAACCAAACTTTTACAATACCATATGTGTGGATGCATGAATCACTCATTTCAAATTCAAACTGAAACTTATAAGAGTTTAGAACAGTTACGAAAGTAATTTTCTGAATGAGTAAATTTGTTCAATCTCCCTACTAAATTCATCATTTTTCAGTTACCTCAGCCAATGTAGAAACCAACCAACGATGACCTTTGGATAGGAAAAAAAATTGGAAAAATCAAGAAAACCAAGTTAAAGTAATCCTCCCTTGGGAATGTTGCAACTTGTAGAAAAACTCGCTAACAGCAAGCTTGGTCACGCGTTTGCCAATGCTATTTTTTATATCAAATGAAGCTACTAGAGATAGCTTTGGCATATGTGACATTAATTTTTCTTTTGCTCGAATATATATATATATATATATATATATATATATATATATATATATATATATATTTTTTCTTATTTATTTAAATACTTTTTAATTATATAGATAGATAGATAGATAGATGAATGGATAGATATATCCAGACAAGCTATAACAGTGGAGAATATCAAAAGCAGACAGCCACTCTTAATTGCAGAAATGTTGAGTGAATTGTGCCACAAAGAACTTGCTGATTCTCTAAGCTAAATATGCTACATAAACATACATATAGATAGATGTAAACACACAGAGACACATATACATGCATACAAACACATAAACTAATTTGTTGAGTTTTTCGAGAGAGGATCATCAGGAAGATACAACACCAATGAAACATGAGCTTAATTCACACATAGGATATTGACACCACTTTCAATTCAAAACTTTAGACTCACACTTGGATCCTTAACAATCTCTCCCTCAAGTGTGGATCCCTTCACATTGGTACTCCCTCCTCCAACGGAAACATTTTAAGTCATGAGTATCCCTTACTTGTACCGTTGTTCATCTTAACGGAACCTTTAGCTCTGATACCACTGTTGTATCTTTTGAGAAAGAGACTAGGGAGATACAATACCAATGAAACATGAGCTCAATCCACACATAAGGGATTGACACCACTCTAAACCCAAAACCTTAAGACAATGGGTTTATGGGTCTTCATCTTTATATGGTGTTCAACTTTTTCATTTTTACTCAATGTGAGACTTAGACTCACACTTGGATTCCTAACAATTTCTCCCTCAAGTGTTAGTCCCTTCACATTGATACACCCCCTTCGAACGGAAACATTAAGTCATGAGTACCCCTTACTTATACCCCGTTGTTCATCTTAACGGAACACGCTTACCTGACCCAGGTTAGGAAAGACTTTCGATACAGTGACTTGTCTAAGCCAGTCACCATATGAACCTTTGGGTCTGATACCACTCTTGGGTCTTTTGAGAGAAAAGATTATTAGGAAGATACAACGACAATGAGACATGAGCTCAATTCACACAAAAGAGATTGATATCACTCTCAACCCAAAACCTTAAGATAATGGGTTAATGGGTCTTTTTCCTTATATAGTATTTAGATTTCTCATTTTTACTCAACATGATATTTAAACTCACACAATTGAATTCCTAATATAATTAAAGGTTTACCCTGTCATATAATTGCAAACTGTCATGTACGATCGTGTTTTTCCTGAGAATATCTGTTGACTAATTCCAATAGTAAATGAAGATTAGACTAATGCATATATACTTGTGTTCATGAGTCAGGAGGATATTGGTGATATACTATAACAATATATCATAACAACACTTCTCATGATACAGGAGACCCCAAAAAAATGTGCAATAGCAAGCCAAGCAGTGAGGTCTACCCAGCAAATGCAGATCCAAAACGAAACCATTACGGTCAGCATGTGCGTTTGGGCTAGTTATTAGTAATATTCAATTCAAATCAGTATATAATAATTAAATAAGATTTTCACTAAGTAATACTAACAATAAAAAGAAAATAGACACGCCCATTGGAAGTTGGAAGCAGTGAAAAAAAAGGCTAAATTTTGCCAGTGATAAACGATACCCAAAAGCGAAAAGAAACAGAATTGGAAACCGGGTCAGTGTTAATCCGACAAAGCAAACATTAATAAGGTGGTTTGATTATTTAGTTTCAGTTGAAAACATACCTCTTGAAGTTGGTCTTCTCCCTTGAGATATGAAACGCTGAGCACTTCTAAGATAACGAGGATTCCTAGCTGAGGAAAAGAGGGGTGAGAGCTTGGGCAGTGATCTCAGCATGTTGTTAATGTGCGATAGCGAATCCAAAGCCACAACAACAGAGAATACGTTATCGTAACATTTGTCTGCTTAATTAATTATTGGGTTTATAGGACAAGTAATGAACCTGCGAGTGCGTAAGGAACTGAAATTACTAAATCAAAGTTTGACGATAAAAATGAATGGAGACATATTGGCGTGTTATTTGTGTTTGTGAGAAGAAAAGTGAAAATTGAAATCAAAAAGGCTTTCGAAATAGCAGAATCTCCACGGAAGGAAGGGAAGCGGTGGAGAAGTTGACACGCAAGCACGGGATACCCTCGCCATAATAAATCAACAAAAGGTCACACCCGTAATTCAGTTTGAGAGCTCATTTTTTGTTTTTTTGGAGTACATTAAAATTTAGTTTTCTCTAGTTATATATATTTTAGGTGATAGATTTTAATATAATATATATATATATATATATATTAAATGATTGGTTTCTGATAATTTTTTAATTTAATTAATTATATAATTTTAATAGCACTCTAACTGAATATGTAAGTTTGGGATTCGGTTGGATTAAACAAAATATGTACTAAATCAAAATTATGAATTTTAAAAATCTATAAATTAAATTAAATAAAATTGGAATTAAGAAATAAAAGAGAAACATTGCAATATAATTATATAATATAATAATAACAAATAATAATAATACGATACATTCAATTTTTAGTTAATATTTTTATTAGGCATTGCTAAACGAAACTATGATACAACATCAAGTTATTAACTTAGGTTAAATTAAAAAACTAAGGTATAAGTGATGGTATTTTTTAGAGGAACTAGTGTGAATACGAGGGTAGTTTTTTAATGTTTTTAGGTGTACATGATTATATTTATCTTTATCGTGTTGATAAGTTAGTTAATTTTTTTTATAAAAATTAATATAAATGATTTAATATTTTACTTCATATATTTTTTAGATTTTTTTTATAATAATAAATAAAGTTTGTCAATATTTCGTTAAGTTTTTTTTATATATATAATAGGTTAGGTGTGGTCTCCCTTTATTTTATTTTATTTTTTAATCAAATTTTATGTGACAAATAATTGTTGAACTTTGAAATATCAATATAGTTTAGAAGTCAAAGTTCACAATTGCACGGGAATGAAGAGTGGTAATGAGCCACTCGTGATGAATGAATGTCATAAGTAAACATAGAAGAAGAAAATGAGAAGAGAAAAGAAGGAGAAGAAGAAACAAATCTAATTACATAAAAGAGACAAACATGACACGTTCTCATTTTTTATTATATTGATGTTTTAAGTCATCTATTATGTATCAATGTGAATATCTCAAAACGTCATCCTCTTCACATTGTCAATACCAATATAATAAAGAGAACCACATTAACTATTTTTAAATATGAAATAGGACTAAAATTAGGAAAAACAATCTAGAGATTACATTGAATATATTCAAATATATTGAGAACAAAAATTTTATTAAATTAATTACATTTGAGTGCATGGTTGGATTTTAGTAAAATATTTCTTGTCACATGAATAAAAAGTCTTCATCAAAAATATTATGAAGGTAAAAAAAACCATCAATTTTTATTAACTATAAGAACAATATTTTATGTTCACAACTTTGTGGTCAAACTTTTATTATAATTTTTTATTATTATCATTTGGGCATAATCACAACTTTATCGTCAAATCTCATGTCTACTTTTTTACAATGACATATCTCATATCAATGTGGATACAATCATATATTTTGTGTTTGAATCTCTTGTGATACTTAATTAGTATTTTGGTCCATATAATAAAGATAATTTTCATATTAAATGTTGTTTGAAAACTTATTTTTAAAATTGATTTTGAGTGTATAATTACTAAAATGGGCAATCATACTTATATATAATTTTCACAGAGACATTATTATTTCCACTTTTAAAATTATTGCAAGAACATTTTTTCAAGTAATTACTAAGTCAACAAAGATAGAAACATGCATGATTGATTTCATATTCAATTTTTCTTAAATTAGTGTTCACTTCACAACAATCACTTCGTTAACTCTATAAATGTGGTCAATGTGGTCATCTAACGTCTTTTAGCTTCATAAATACACTTGGAGGGTGATTGCAATACTAACCCGTGTACAATATAGGAAACTTTCTTCTTGGGATTTTCATCTAACACTTTGTTTGCCAACTCTTATTTTTCACACGCAATATGCGTTTGATTCCTAAAGAAAGTTTTTGTAAAGGTTGAATCGCAAATTAAATTTGTAAAAATTAAAAAAATCAAAACCAAGAAAAGAAATTAAAGAAGAAATAATCACAATTGGAACAACCAAAAACTCAAAGAAAAACCACATACAATAAAGACAATTTCACTTTGAATATAAGCGCAACCAACAACGAGGAGTAAAAAAATAAATGAGAGTATGAACCTCCAAATCGTTGACAGAGAAGGTAAAATGAGTGGTTTCTCTCCGAACATGAATATGCCATCTTTAATTGATTTTGAAAAGCAACGAAACAATCTATCACCATGATTTTGATGATTTTATATGCACCAACATTGATTTTGGGTACTTGCAATCTAAAACCAAAGAGACACCTATAGAAATATATAACATTTCTTTTTTGTGTTTATGTAAAAAAGAGATTAAATTTTTACATTTAATATCCAATTATATCTTGAATTACTTTCTCTATAAATAAAATATAAAATATGTAAGAAAAACAAGAGAGGCTCAGATTAGTATGTTGAAAACATATGAAAGCCTATCATTTTCCTTTAATGAATAGTTTTACGGGGGTAACAAATAAAGAACCCCAATTTACCAATTTACAAAGCAGTCTTATTTTATATAAACAATAGGCTAATTTTTTAAACTACATGGCAAAATAGAAATTTCTTTAGCCGACATTTTTCTACCGACACAAGATTTGAAATTCAACTGAAGTCTCCTGTTTTTACGATAATCCAAATATCTAAGCAGTCACTAAATATATAACTAGCTATGAAAATATTATTATAATTTTTTTTTTCAACAAGCATGCTTTTATTTCAATTTAAAAGGATAAGAAGTGGAATGTGTGTCTTGCATTCTTTAATTCTCTTAGAAAATTGTATTCATGATTGGTGAATCAAACATTACACATACCTAAAATAAAAGGTGTAATAAGAACATTTTGGGCACATTACAAGTTACAACAGTAGATGGTTCACTTCACTTCTTCCAAGTTATATTCTAATTTACCAACGGAGTAACGCAGTAGTCATTTTACTTACCAACGAATAACCATTCTCCTTCACTTTTCACCTCTTCTCAAAACCCTCGCGCCGCAATTTTTTCCCCTTTTTCTTTTTTTTTTTTTACCATTTTATGGACCTCTTCGCCGCCGATCACTTCCCCGTCCCCGACCACGTCGCTCCATTTCCCGATTCCGGCGACCTTCTTTTCCCTGCCGACCTCCTCTCCCACCGCCACAACCCCCAGAAGCTCCGCCCTATCCGGTCCCTCCCCTCCGCCCTCAATGCCCACCCTCGTCCGCCCGATCCGACTGCCTCCGGGTCGGGTCACGCCCCGAGCCAAGAATCTGAGTGAGTCCATTTCTTTTCTCCCATCTCTACCTCTGCTTTTCTCCTTTTATTTTTTTATCTAATCAATTATTAAAAAGATCCCCTTTTTTCTCTTCTGTTATTTTTAATTATTAATTCGATTTGAATTTGTGTGCCTTTATCTTTTATTTTTATGCTTATATTATACCCTGTCTTTGCGGAATGGGGGCGGAACGAACAAACAATAAAGTGATTTCCTTTTTTATTATTTTAGTTGTTTGGAAAAGGATTGTGATTGGCCGTGGTTGCAGAGTGTGTTGTTTTTTTGATGGGTGTTTGCGATTAGGTGTTAGGCAGGAACTTGTTCTTAGAATATGTTGCATTGCAGTGTTGTCCATTTGATGCTATAAACTCTGTGTTGCGTCTTTATGAGAGAGACAGAGACTGAGCCCACAACTTGGTACTACTATACATCATTCGTTTCTGATTCGAGAATGCTTTGCTTTGTAGCAGTGTGCTTTTTGGTGGATAAAAAAAATGTACGGTGTGTTATTGTTTTTGTAGTTGGGTCACGAGTTATGTTTTATTTGCACACAAGTATTTGTAGTATATAGAATGTTCTGTGTGGTAATTGAAAAACAAGCCTTGTGGGCAAGGTCCTGTAGTGTAATAGAATGTTCTGTGATTTACTAACGGGAGGTGAGTCTGGTGAAAGGGTTAATCTCTTGTGACATGAAAAATCAAGGTTCAGAATTTTACCGAAAGAGGTGTGTGTGTTTCATTTATTGCGTGAGAGTGTTTCGATCAAGATTCACTCTGATGCATGTGGGAAATCAAAACAGTCTTTCTTGACAGTTTTAAGATTGGTTTGGACTGTTTTTCTGATTTGTTCTTCCTTGTTTCAGCTCGGCTTTGGATGCGGAGGATGAAGAGGAGAATGATGAGAATTCATCAACAAGCACTGAAGGAAATGGCCCTAGAAAGAGGAGGAGAAAGACGGTGAGAAAGCTTGAAGTTTTTGTGAAGAATTTGGTGACAAAGGTGATGGAGAAGCAGGAACAGATGCACAAACAGTTGGTGGAAATGATAGAAAAGAAGGAAAGGGAAAGGATAAAGAGAGAAGAAGCTTGGAAGAATGAGGAGATGGAGAGAATTAGAAAAGAGGAAGAGGCTAGGGCCGAAGAAAAGTCTCGGAATTTGGCCCTGATATCCTTCATTCAGAATCTGTTGGGCCAGGAGATTGAAATCCCCCAAGCAGTAGAAGCATGCAGCAAAAGAGAAGAGGGAGAAGTTGAAGTGAATGGTCATAAAGAATTGAATAGTGATCCTAGTAAGAGTAGATGGCCTGATGTTGAAGTGCAATCACTTATCACAGTGAGAACTTCATTGGAGCACAAGTTCCGTTTCATGGGATCAAAAGGGTCAATATGGGAGGAGATATCTGAAGCAATGTATGGGTTGGGCTATAATCGCTCTGCCAAGAAGTGTAAGGAGAAGTGGGAAAACATCAACAAATACTATAAAAGGACAATAGGGAGTGGCAAGAAGAGGCGTCAAAATAGTAAAAGTTGCCCTTATTTTGATGAGTTGGACATTCTGTATAGAAATGGCCTCTTAAGTGTTGGAAATGCCTTGAGCAATACCACTGATGCTCCCCAGAATGAAGAAAAGGAGTAGACTCAAACTTCAATACTACTTCATAGTCATAGATACGCCTTATGTATAACTTCTTTCACTTCAGTGTTTATTTACCCATTCTTCTTTTTAGTGACAATATACAATCCTTTAACTCTGCTTTTAAAGTTTTAAATATGAAGCTCATTGGGTTGATATCTTTAACTCGTTGGTTTATGGCAATGGACAAAGGTGTTTTTGCATCTTTTTGGTGATGGAGTTGCGTTGAAATTGGAGTTTCAAAACAGTACTCCACAGATATACTTTTTAATATCAGCAAAGTTGGTTTTTCGCATACTTTTTAATAGCTGCAAGTTGTTAATCTTGATCTCAAAACAGTAGAAAAAATTGATAAAGTACTGTAATATGATTTGTCCTTCAGTATAAAGGTGTATAAACTATAAGGTGGAGTTTATCAATAAGTTTTCACGGGATAAACTCTTGTTGATAGTTTATTTTTTCTGTTTTTCAATGTGTCAAATTACGTTCTAAAGGCAACATTTTACCAGATTTAACACGAGGAGGCCACAATGGACTAAAATTTAAAATTATATATTGATTTTTATAATCAATATAAAAATTTATTTTTCCTTACTTCTAGTGGTTGTATATTGTTTATGGACTTAGTAGGATATTACTATGTAAAATAAATGCTGAAATGTTTTTTTTGCACATCGAAACTGACCAATTTAACCCATGGACTTTGCAGAACTACTGTGATTTGCAAGAATTAAAGTTCATTTTTAATGTGAATTATGTGGACAAGTTTGTTACCTAATGTAAATTTATGACATGCACCCTTATCGTGGGAAAAAAATTATTTAGTTTAGAGTGGACAAAATTACAATGACTCTTATATTATTAATTGATTTAATAATATGAATGGATTTAACATATTTGTCCAAAAGATGAGATTAAACTTCGCATAAGCTAGAGAGCATAACTTTCCTCTTATGTAAAAATATTACTAGGATAGGATCGTAAAGAAATGTTTTCAACTGAAATAAATTTATGGTAAATTGAGTTGTATAAAAAAATGAATTATTTTAAATAAAAATTACCCTGAACTCTTTTATTAAATTGGTTCTTAAAAATTAAATTTCTTGTGAATACAAAACCATTTGAATTAAATTAAATTATAACTTATAATATTGAAAACATATTTTAAAATAAAATTAGTTCATATAGTTCAAATGATTTAGAGTTGTTTAATTTAATTTACTCAATATCACTTTTAAAATTTAATTTAGTTTTAGAAGAATTAATTCAATTCATGTGTTTTATCGAATAAATGGCAAAGAAAAAAACTACTTACAATAATATATCAGGGATGAGGGGCAAGAGATAATTCCAAATATAAGTGTCATTAGTGCGTTTGGAATAAAAATGCCTAAATTCTCCTGAAAGCTCCGGTTTTAAACCTTAAAATTTTTAGATAAGGGTGAAATTAGGTTAAATTATTCGGTAATATAGTTAACTTTTTATTAGATATGTGAAGAATAATAAAATGAAATTATCAAAATTATGTATCATTCAGTGATAGTTGAATTATTTAAAACATTATAATGGGTAGATTGGAAAGGTATGTTTTGTGATGCTATTTTTAACCAATAAAATCATGTACAAGAAGACCAATATAGAACCAGTTAGAAATGAAAAGAAACTTCATTGCTGAAATATGTAAACTAATGTTCACGTGTTATGATACGACAAATATATGTGACATAATACTTCATTTCTTAATTATATAGTGACACTCATTGGAACCTCTTTATGAGAAAAAAAACAGTGAACATATTCTTAGAGTGTTTGGTGGGAAAGTAAAGATTAAGCAGTCAGTTACGTGTGAAAGGTTATCTACATGACGTATATAATTTGTCTGTTTTATAAACATTAGTTATTTCAGTTACATATCATATATAAAGAGTTTGATTTTATACGCTCTCAATACAAAACAATTTCTTTTATAATTGATTTTAGATTTTATTAAATATAATCTTTTAAAATAGCTATTTCTTTTATTTTAATCATTTTTTCTTGTGTTTTTTTATTGACAAAAACAAATTAAATTAGTCAGATAATTAAGTTACCTCAATCCATATATACAACATAAATAAAAAAAAACAAAAAAATTAGTATTTATGGTCTCTTCTTCCATATGAAGTCTAGTGCGCATAAACCTTACATTCTCATATAACACAAAAGTTAAAAATCTTAGGTGTTCGTACATATAAAACAATTCCAAACCCTACTAACAAAAATAAATGAAAAAATGGATTAAACATAAAAAATCTCAAGTCACTTTTAATTCAATATTGATAGTAATTTCTTTCATGTATCAACTAATAGATACTTCATTCATACTTATTTCTTGGATTTGTTACCTAAAAGTCATGTTGCAGTATCATACATATACATAACCTGCAATCAAACTGCAAACAAATTGATAATATCATACCTTCACGTTTTCCCTTTCTTTTGTAATATTCAACAATTTCAAAAGTTAAAAGAGAGGATACGAGAGATCGTGAGTTTAACTTCCTCTACTAATATTTAGAAAGATAATTTAAAAGGTTTGAAAAAAAGGTAATAAAAGTTGTGAAATCAACTATTTCACCGAAAGAAAACTAACGGTTAACATTTATCGAAAAAGATTATAAATTAATAAGATTCACTATGTGTAAAATGTCAAAGGAAAACAAAAACGAGCGAATCATGCATACTTGGTTGTCATTAACTTGACGAAGTTATAATAAGATTCAATCCTTTACGTCAATTTTGTCTTATGAAAAGAAAAACAAAATGAGTAACTGTTCACTTTTGTTGCTACATATGATCCCATATGATCCCTCGTGTTGCCCACCCAGGGTGCCAGCTAGTGAAGCATCTCAATTATAATCAAAGGTTCACGGGTTCTCCTAACTACTAATTTATACACACAAAAAAAAGAAACCACTAAATTAGTTACCTATAAAATCCCCCTCACACTTCTCTAACTTTCACCAAATTGATTACTTTTCTTACTTTTTGTTTTCCTTAGTTTAGTGAAATGGGTTCCAAGGGCACTGTTGCATCAACTTATGTTGTTGCTCTACTCCTTTGTCTCAACATGCTTTCCTACACCATGGTGAGCTCAACATACAACATCCCTGTAATCCCAGACCCAGACCCATCACTGCCCTACCAAAAGGGTACATGTCCTATAGATGCAGTTAAGTTGGGTGTGTGTGCCAACGTGTTGAACTTGGTGAATGTTAAATTGGGGTCACCACCAACCCTTCCATGCTGCACCCTGATTAAGGGTCTGGTTGATCTTGAAGTTGCTGCATGCCTCTGCACTGCCATCAAAGCTAACGTCCTTGGCATCAACCTTAACCTACCACTTTCCTTGAGTCTACTTCTCAACAACTGTGGAAGGAAAAGCTCCGACATTGGTTTCCAGTGCCCTTAAATATTCATCTCTCCTTCAACATATTCCACATGTTGTCTTCCTCGTATTTCGTCTCTCTTTATGTTGTTTTCTCTTTTCAATTCATGTTGTGCTCCTTGTACTATTTTTTTGGTGCTTCCCATGCCTCCTAAATTCTCACTCTTTCATCATCCTCCTCGTCACCATCTTTGATTGCATGTGTAGAAGCTGTGCTACCAATAATGTTATGGGACTTTATTGTAGGAGAAATTTGTGTCATTTGGCGTGAAGCTTGTTTTGAACAGTAACCTAAAATTTGTTTAAGGGTTAGTTGTATAACAGGTTAAATTTGCTATATAGAAAATTATTTGATTGAAAAGGTTGACAACTGTTGTTTTATGCGAGAGCAAAATTGCATTTTACTTCTATTAATTTTAACTCAAGAAAGGAGAGTTGCGACGTTTTTAGGAAATTAGGAAACTGGAGATAGAGAATGATTGATGACAAAAAAATAAAGTCTGCCTTTATTCGATTTTATCATATGTTAACTTACGCTAACAACATCGACATTTTCTCATATTCACACAGTTAGGAATCCAAGTGTGAGTCTAAGTTCCACATTGACCAGAAGTGAGAAAGTAGAGCACCATATAAGGATCAAGGCCCATAAACCCATTGCTTTAAGGTTTTGGATTGAAAGTGGTGTCAGTATCTTATGTGGTTAGGCTCAGGTCTCATTGGTGTTGTATCTCCCCAGTGATACCCTCTCCTTTATAATACAATGATCCCATAACTTCAAAGCATCCGAACACATTATCCGTAATACAACTAAAGGATTACTCTCAGTATATATTCATGATTTTCGTCACTATAAATTGGCTAAAATTTGAACCAAAACCATACCACTATTAAGAATCATTATGCCTTTTCTAATCATCGAGGCACTGGTGTATGTAATTCAACTTAGAAAGGTATCCAAATATGTGGATTGTATACTTTTACCTTTCACAGTTGTTTGGGGCTGCATTTCATGCATCTATAGTGATTGAAACAATGATATCCAGTTCCCTTAAATTCATTGTCCTTCAACATATTCCACATGTGATTTTCATCATATTTCGCATCTCTTCATCGTAATTTTCTCTTTTCAATCCATGTTGTGTCCCATTTATCATCCATCCTTCTCCTCGTCAGAATCTTTGATTGTTGTTTGCAAAATTCAATCTTAACGATTGAATGATCAATATTATTATAAGAACTCCAATCTTGAAAGTCTTTATCATATAAGCGGCAGAGGAAAGACAAAGGATAACACACCAAGAACATATAAACTTTGTTCTGAAACGAACAGTTGTTGAAACGAGAGTGATTAAAAGTCTGATAGAAACAACCGTCGTTATAGCTTATCTCAACTTAAGAAAATAAATATATATGCCCCAAAATATATATATATATATATATATATATATATATATATATATATATTAGCGCGAGCGGCTAGACATACAATAAAAAAATGGAAAAAAAATATTTTATGATTAGATCAAAATATAATGAAAATTGAAAAAAAATAGATCAATAGAAAAAAAAAAACTAACACTTGAAAATATGTGTGTTTGTGAGAGTGGTGATAAGAAAGAATAGACGAAGTGTAGAAAATATTTTTTTTTCCCATCTCTTTTTTCTATGACAGATCGTGTATTTATATACACTTAGGAATTCAAGTGTGAGGAGAAAATGAAGTACTATATAAGGATAAACACCCATAAACCCATTGTATTAAGGTTTTGGGTTGAGAGTGATGTTAATATCTTATATGGTTGGGTTCAGGTCTCATTAGTGTTTGTTCTCCCTATTGAAACCCCCTCTATAAACCTAACAAGTGATATCAGAGTCAAGATGGTTAATGTGTATAAAGAAAATACAAATGAAAAATTGGGATTGTTAAACAAGAATTGGACTTAATCACAATTTTTTTTTATATTTTATATTATATATATATTTTAAAAAAAATTATTAAATCGGACAAAATTGAATATTTAGAGATGTTCATCAAAGTATCAATTTTTAGGATAAAATTGAATATATGTAATCCAAGAGGATTATCACACTATAATAGTACTGATGATGTAAATATGTTCCCTGTAACTTTTAATCAAAATGGTGAAATAAAATCAAAGATGCAGGGAGAAAACCAGAGAAAGTTGTAGTGAGTAGTTGAAAAAGTATAAGTTAGGTGCATTGTTTTTTATCCTACTATTCATATGCTTTATTAAATTTGACTCTTTGATTGGGTTAACGGGACCCTTCTTTGATGATATATTAGTTGAATAAATTTGAGATATCTCTATCTATTTTCAAAATCATATTCTTCACAGTAAGAATTAATTATTTTCAAAAAAACATTTTTATATAGCTCAATTACCCTTCTTAAGGGGTACATGTCCTATAGATGCACTTAAGTTGAGTGCATGCTAATGTGTTGAAGTTTGTGTATTACACCATTTTTTTTAGTTTAAACATTAAGTAAAAATACTCTAAGTAAAAAAGTAAAAGTACATCACATAGATACAACTAAAAGTATATATATACTCTAAAATTTGAACCAAAACCATACCAATATTAAGAATCATCATGTGTTTACTCATCGGTACATGAAACCATCAAAGGTGTAGTGATTGAAAATTCAAACTATTATCAGTGAATCAATTGATATATTCCATTCATGAAGTTTCTCCGGTTGCTTAACAAAACATGTTAAAATCTTAAGTAACTCTTACATAAACTAGATTTCACAGAGAAAATTAACAAATAAATTAAGTCTTTTTCAATTTGGTCTAGAAAATTTCTTAATTTTGATGGAATTATAATAGTATGTAGCAAACAAAAATCCAGGCTACCAGAAGCCTATAATAACATATTCAACGAATTATTGTATCAGTTTGTCTTGGATTTCATGGAAAGCAAGAACATGGCAATCATACATCTACTTGCTTTCTTTTTATACAGTTATCATAAACATCACTGACTAAGATCCCTCATGATACCCAACCAGGGTGCCAGCATGTTAAGCATCTCAATTATAACCCCTAAGTTTTCTTACTTAATACAAACACACCAAAAACCAGAACTAGTAACGACCTATAAATTGCCCTCTACGCTTCCATAACTTTCATTAGCATCCCAAACCTAATCCTTCAGATCCTGGTTGTGTAGAATGGCTTTGAAGGGCAGTGTTGCATCCACTTATGTTGCTGCTCTGCTCCTTTTTCTCAACATGCTTTCCTATACCATAGTGAGTTCCACCTACATTCCTGTAATCCCAGATCCATCACTGCCCTATAAAAAGGGTACCTGTCCTATGGACGCAGGTAAGTTGGGTGTGTGTGCCAAAGTGTTGAACTTGGCCAATGTTAAACTGGCCATGCTGCACCCTCATCAAGGATCTGGCTGATATTGAAGCTGCTGCATGCCTTTACACTGCCCTCAAACCTAACGTCATTGCCATCAACCTTAACCTCCCAGATTCCTTGAACCTACTTCTTAGAAACTGTGGGAGGAAAACATCAAACGCTGATTTCGAGTTCCCTTAAGTTCATTGTTCCATCAACATATTCCACTTCCACATGTGATCTTCATCATATTTCGCATCTCTTCATCGTTATTTTCTCTTTTCTATCCACGTTGCGTTCCATTTATCGAATTTGGATTCTTGCTTGGTTTTGTTTATTATTTCTTTATTTTGCTTTCAAAATAGTTTGATAACCACCAATTTTAAAATTTTTAAAATATATTAAAAAATATTTAAACTAATATTTTAGTGCTCAGCAAGGCAAGGACGGTAAAAAAAAACTCAATACAAAATCTGGACTCCCATTTATTATTCATCTTTCTCCTCGTCAGAATATTTGATTTTTGTTTGCAAGTACAGATTCAATCTTAATGATTGAATGACCAATTGAGATTAATCAATATTATTCTAAGAACTCCAATCTTGAAAGTCTTTATCATACAAGCGGCAGAGGAAAGACAAAGGACAACACACCAAGAAAACTTCCCATATCATTCAGATCAAGCTTCGGTTGTTTTCAGATTTTGTTTGTTACAGTAATGGAAATTGTTTGTAGTTAATTCGCGTGGACATAAATTTAATATGTTTTTCTGTACTTTGGTTTCTGATTAGCATGTGTATAACAAGATGGGTTGGAACATTTGTTTCATTATATATAATTTTTTTTTTATTGTTGATAAAATAAAATGTTGCAAGTATTTTTTATGTGGAATTTTTTTCTTGAAACTTTTGCCTTCTTGTTTTTTTTTTTTTTTTTTGTTGGTTTTTTTTATTTTTTTTTATATATTTTTTTAAATTTTTTATATATTATTATTTTTTTAATTTTGG
>Ga0214542_1001590_pt1 | contig 46675 bp, 26 predicted proteins | sample CNSS1metaG_FD_160096 | JGI IMG/M metagenome (GOLD analysis project Ga0214542, IMG submission 160096) | Root nodule microbial communities from cowpea collected in UCLA plant growth center, Los Angeles, California, USA - CNSS1 | ecosystem: Host-associated > Plants > Roots > Nodule | place: USA... | reverse complement strand
TCAAATAGGGGAGAAGCAGAATGTTTGTGTCTAGCCAAGTGGATCCCTTCCACCATCTCAAAATCCTCCCCAACTCGGATGGCACCATCACTCGCCTCCGTGCAGACCCACTCACCCATCCAACTTCCGATGCCACCGTCCCCATCCCCGTTCTCACCCAAGACGCCACCATCAACCAATCAAGCAAAACCTTCGCCCGCATATTCCTCCCACGCCGCGCACTCCACAATTCCTCCAAAAACCTCCCTCTCATCGTTTACTTCCACGGCGGCGGCTTCGTCCTCTTCAGCGCTGCCACACATTTCTTCCACGACGCCTGCCTAAACCTCGCAAAAGACACCAATTCCATCGTCGTTTCCGTCGACTACCGCCTCGCCCCCGAACACCGACTCCCCGCCGCCTACGACGACGCCGTCGAAGCGCTTCACTGGCTCAAATCCAACCCGCACGATTGGTTGAGAAACCACGCCGACTATTCCAACTGTTACCTCGTGGGAAGTAGCGCCGGAGCCAACATCGCGTACCACGCGGCTCTACGCGTGGCTGCCCAAACTAACTCTCACGGGATTAATTACCTGGAGCCACTTAAGATCCGAGGGCTGATATTGAGTCAACCGTTTTTCGGGGCCACACAGAGGGTTCCATCTGAGGTGAGGCTTGCTGAGGATCCGGTTTTGGCGCCGCACGTGTGTGACGTGCTGTGGGAGTTGTCGTTGCCCGTTGGGGTTGACCGCGAGCACGAGTATTGCAATCCTCGTGGTGGCGATGGCGGCGTGATTTTGGAGAGGGTGAGGGAGCTGGGGTGGCGCGTGTTGGTGAGTGGGTGCCATGAGGACCCTCTGGTCGACCATCAGATTGGTCTGGCCACACTGGTGGCGGAGAAGGGCGTTCCCGTTCTCACCAGCTTTAGCCCAACGGGATCTCATGGGGCTGAAGTTCGTGATCCACTCCACCAAAATCGACTCCATCACCTCGTTCAAAATTTCATTGCTCCTCCTCCCTCCATCCACAATTTATCACCTCAAAACTCTGCTTAACTAACCCCTTTTCTTTTTCTTAAGATCCTTCATTATGTTTTTACTCTTGCCAAAATGTTTATTTTTCACTATCTTTCTTTCAGGGTATCATGTATTTTTAACTTTTATATGTAACCATGTCACACGGAAATTTTACGTCATTGAAATTTTACTGCATACGATTTCTTATTAAGATGTTAAGGTTCTCATATTTAATATTAGATGTATGTCTGTTGCATTATATATAAATCCTACCGTTAGTATCAGAGCTAATATTTTATCTAATAATAAATATTTATACATTTTTACATATGATTTATATGTTAAATTATATTATGTAATAAATTTAATTTTTTTAAAATTATATGAAAATTTGTAGACATTATATGATTGATAAGAATATGAAATTTAATAGTTGAATAAATTTAAATATTATTATGAACGATTAAAGATATAATTTAATAAACTTTTGTGTATCAAGTAACACTTAATATATATTTTTCAAATAAGTTTTAGGATTTGTGAAAGCAATGGGTTTTTTGAATCACAATACTTGAACACAGGCGAAAGGGCCCAACCAATCTTAACGGAAGGGATTTCTGAACGGGATTTTCTTTCTGCCCTTCCAAGAATTTTTTTTACACCTCTAAAAAAATTTAAAATTTCAAAAATATCTTTTAATCATTTGAACGAAACCATATAGATCATATTCTCAAAATTATTTTCAGATGTAGACTTTCAATAAAAAAATTTCCAAAAATTAACATTCAATTAAAATTTTAGACTTCCAGATATCAAAATATATATATATATATATATATATATTTTCAAAAGTTGACTTTCAATATATATTTTTTTTACTTTCAAAAATCTAAATTCTTCACCGAATTTTAACTTCTTTAAATATCTTTATCGAAAGTCGACATCTGATAGCTAATTTAAGGGTGTGATCTATGTAATTTTTTTAAATGGTCAAAAAAGTAGGTTTAGGTTTTAAAAAACTTTTGAAAATGTAAAAGAAATATCGGAGAAGTAAGAAGAAATTCCCTTTCTGAACCAATCCCTTCATTCTAATATCAAGATAATATATAAGACAAATATTACAAATAGCGTAACGAAATTTAAAAGGAAACAAATAATATAATTGTTTAAATATGAAAAGCTATTTTTTTATTTTTTATTATAAAAGATTACTTACGCAATAAAAGGTAAAAAAACTATTTTATTAAAACAGATAATAAATGTTACCTTACAAGAGCAAAAAAAAATCTTATTCATATAATTAAAAGTAAAAGATAAATTTAATAAAAAATTTAAAAATAAAATAAATATAAAAATCAGAAGTTAATATTTTAAAAGGCACTACTTTAAGTAAAATATTTAAAAGCGTTAAATTGGTAAAAAAAAACTTACTAATGAGATCAAAGAAATTTATCTCCTACTTAAAAAAATTAGAAACTGGATTAACATCCAAAACCTAGTTGTTGTTATTGTTGATTGTAGTGTGCAAAAACGCGGGCAGTATTTTTCTAAAAAACAAACTCTTGAAAAAGGTGAGGCTTTAATTACAATTTGGGAGGTGACAATAGTAAATCCTTGAAAAAGATTTAGTGTTCGGACTTTACATTGATGAATAGGTCCAATATTAGAGAACAGTCATGAACAAGCAACGAGTTTCCCAGGCCCATCCTCCCAAAAACACCTCTTTGTTTTAACCGTTGGTTGTGACGGGTGAAGTTTGTTTGAAGACTTCGTAATTTATAACAAATAAAATCCGGGAGAGATATTGTGTACCAATTGAAATAATTAATTTAATTAGCCTTTAATTTTCTTCAAGAGTTACCTTATTAGATTGCCTCTATTGAATTAAACATTATTATTTGTTCCACGGTAATTGATAATGAAATTAAACATAAATAAATTTCATGCTTCAAACAAACTGAAATACTGCACATTATTTTCGATATGTAATTCTAATTTGTGATTGTAATCTGTTCCACAAACACAGGAAAAGGGGCCTCTACTTTTAAATTCTAAATACGTGCATGTTTCGAGGAGTATATAATTAATGTATGTATGTGTGTATATGTACACGTTCCACGTTTATCATGAGACGGATTTTCATTATTTTTGAACAGTAAAGACGAATACAACGTATGGAACAAAAATGAAGATAATATATTCTGCAAACTCACCCAATTTTTTAGACATATTTTAATAGTGTCTTTAATTTTTAGTTACGTGGAAAACTCTAAATCTCAAGTTTGAATGAGAGTCTTATGAGGTAAGACGTTAATCAGCAGAGCTCTTTATCACTTAATGAGTCTACAAAAATCCATTAGACTGGAATAAATAATTGAATATGTGTCAAAAACGTTGTCGCTTCTATTAACGAGACATTTCACGATCGATCTGCCATGTTTGTGTCGGAGATCATGGCACGTAATTTGTGGAATGAAATTTGAAGCAAAACATAATAAATTTTTCATTAAACAACATTTTATTTTACACGAGGTATGGACGTTAACCAGCGCGATCTCATCAAGCATTTTTGTCCTCACATGCCCCTAATCCTTCTCAAAAGGCCATCTAATTAGTTATGGCTAGAGTCACCATTCAAGAGTTGTTGCTATTATCTTTTCTCCCCAAAAATGCATTCTTATTTTAAGAGACTAAATATGTTTTTTATCCTTCAATTTTTAATGAGAATTGAAAGTAGTATTTCTTGAAAACTTTAAACTAATTTAGTCTCTTAATTCTGTAAATACATAGATTTAATCCTTTAAATCAAATTTTATTAAGTTGATTTGACATTTTAAGTGTATTTTATTAAAGTATTTTAGTTTGTGACATATTTTTGTTTAAATGTGAGCTAAGAAATACATTTGAAACGTTAAATAAACTTAACAAAATTTAGTTTAAATAACTAAATTCATGCATTTTTAAATATGAGAGACTAACCTGATTCAAAGTTTTCAAAAGAGACTAATTTTAATTGTTACTAGAAGTTGAAGAATAAAAATATATTTAAACCTATTTTAAGTTTGTTAAAATAATTAAATTATAACAAGCATGTAATCCAAATAAAATTGAGTTCAAATTCTTTGACCAATGCGGATTTGAACTTTTATAAAATGAAAAAATATCGACTAAATTGATAAATGCTTGGTATTAGGTTAATTTTTTTTTAAAAAATCAAATAAAGAAGAATAATCAATTAATGAAGAAGGGGAATGAGGTGGGGTTCAGTCCCATTTTATACTCACTAGTGCATTTTACTAGTTGCAAGAGGAAAATTATTGAGATTTTTTTGTCTCTTGTAACAATGAAAATTATGAGATAGGACAAAAACATATATTTCAATGAATAGCTGCAGCTACAGCCTAGAAAAGTGCAGTATCTGTTGAATTATAGCTAATAGATAGACTTGATCAAGATAAGTTTCTTGAGATTCCATTAAGGGATTGGTGTTATATATTATCATTATGTAATTTATAAGAACCAGGCAAAATATTTTATTACGCCTCTTTGGTTTTATCTAAAACTACAAAAATATGCTTATTGCAAATACTGCAACCACTTATTACACTCAGCTTATTATATACATCACTCTGAAACTTCTCACTTTTAAATGGAAATTTTAAAATTTCATTTAAAACGAAAAATTATTATTAATTAGTTACTGACTAACTCAGTCTGATAATGTAGTTTTTTCTATCTTTATTGCGAGAGGAACAATTTAGGTTTCAATATTATTTCATGATTCCACTAGTAATCAATGTCTTGAATGTCGAGATTCCATTTAGTCTTGGTGCAGCATTTTCTTCTGCCTTTCAGAATTAGGTTGTTTTGTTTCCGAGGAGAGATTCGAAGAAGTAAAAAAATTAGGGTGTTAGGAGAAGAACGGTAAGAAATAAAAGAATTTTATATAAAAATTTATGAAAATAAGAGAGTGAAGTAATAAATTTGATAGATTGAAAAATATTATAATTGATAAAAAATGTTATACATTATTATTTACTATAAAATAAAGAATTAATATAAAGAATAATTTTTAAAAGTATAAATTAAAACTATAATATATTGGAAGAAAAATTATTATATTTTTTATTTAAAATAATATTTAAAACCACAAATTAAAATATATTCAATAAATATCAAAATATAAATTATTTTATTATTTTAATTATACATATTTATTACAGTATAAAAATAATATATATATATATATATATAATAAAATACAACTAATACATAATTATATAAAAATTAATAAATTAGTGTTCACTCTCTGTACAAATCTTCTTATACATGAGAAGAAAGTTTTAGATAACAATTTTTTTCATTTTTCGTGCTTTATTGATATTAACTGTATTGTTTTTTCAAACTTACGTTGGTCATTTTGGTATGTGAGTGTCGGTTCGCTGAAACAAATATAGTTGTTAGAGTTTTACATATATAAAATTTAAAGGTAGTATTATTTTGATATCAACAAATTTTTACAAACTGTATATTTACTATTTTGTTCTTTAATATATTTTTTCTTTGCAAATGCTTATTTTTGTAATGATTAAACTACTCCTGCAATTGATATTTATATAAAATGTTGATAAAAAACGCATTTTTAATAAAAAAAAAAAACACATTGTTAATCAAAAATATTATCGTCTTTACATCTGAAAATTACTTTACTAACAGAAAAGTAAGATTAATAAAGAATATAATAATATAATGTAGAAATTTTGAATACAAAGAAAAACTATAATCACATAAAATAATTATTACATATAGATTTTCTCTCAATCCTTTAACCATAAATACATTAACACTCACTCAGACTCTCAAGATAAAAAAAAGTTAATTATTCATAAAATGTTTATTATATAGTCATTAACATTATTCTTAAATTATTTTAAACGATATAAAACTTTTCAAGACGTGTTATTTTGATCAGTTCAATAAAAATTATATTTTCTAAAATTTAACTAGTTCGCTTGTCACCAATGACAATTATCGTAATAAATTATATCTGTTTCAAAAAATATTTTCTATTTAGTTGATTGGTAATTATTAGTTATTAAACAAATCTGATTTGCATGATTTTATTCTACTATTTTCAACGAATATACATACTCATACTTAAATTAATTTCAAAATATTTCGTGATCCCTATAACCATTCAACAATTAATCTTAAACATTATCCCGTAAACTAAATATTTATTGATCTACTAATATGTATATAACTATTTTATTTGTATGATTCTTTATTGATCTATGAATGAATGTTTTCTATCAGATCAATGAACTAGCAAAAAAAGTGTATTAAACAAAAACTGTACATTTTAAGGATAAAATGGCTAATTCTAAATTACATTTATAAATTATCATATGATTCAAATTAATATCTTTCACCTTAGACAGACATTTATTTTATTTACACTGTACTATACTCTTGTTACAAAGTGTATATGATTCAGTGACGGATCTTCACACACAAATTTACACACAAATTTGAAAGGATCATAATAATTTACTCAAAATTAATATATTTAATTAATGCTATTAATTTTAATATATATATATATATATATAATTATAATTGAGTATTGAATTTCTTTTTGGAAAAATGATAATTTTTAAGTTGTATTTGATATATAATCCATTTTAAATAAATTTTTCTAATTTTATCTCTTTCGCTTTTTACTCATTGGATACTCTCATATTTGAGAATGTTTCCTTGTTAAGTTTCAAATAATTAATATGAAATTCCCATCTATAATTTTTTTAATCTTAAAAAAATATTCCTCTAATCCAACCAATTGATCTTCATGTTTGAAAATATGTAAAGAAGGTAAATAAGTAAATTTGTCTTGTTTCCATATTCACTGATATCTTCCCTTCTCTCACTTAAAAGAAATAAATCTATTATTTTATTTTTCATCAATATACTTATTTTAAAAAAAATTAAGACTAAAAATAATTTATCAAAATTTAATCGAAAATTGAGAGACGTAACTACTAAAAAATTTATATGATAATCAAGCAAAAATTTAAAATGATCATGAAAAAACATATATTATATAACTTTTCCTTCTACATTCATAAAAATACAAATATACAAAAAACTTATGAGATGAAAAAAATATTAACTATTAAATTAGTATTTCACTATCAAGAGATAAGAGAAGATTACCTTTTTATTTAAAAAAAAATGAAGGAGAACACATCAAAGATGAGAGCAGAAAAAAAGAATTTGTGTCTAACTTCTTTTTTAAAAACAAAAAACAAAAGAAAACTTGCAAAAGTGAAAGATAACTAGAATATGCGAGAAACTTAAAAGATAATAAAAAATAACATAAAAAATATCTCAAAAAATTTGTTTTTTTTATTATATTTAATTATTTAATTATTTATTATTATTAAATACTATATTTTATAAAATAATAAAAGTCTATCTAATTTAATTTTCTATCAATATAATATATATTATTTTATTTTATTTTAAAATAATATATTTAAAAGAAATTAAAAAATTTGGGATATAATTTTAAAAATTTTTGGGGAGGCATACCCCCTAAACACACACACACACTAAAATCCACCACTTATGTGGTTGACATAAAATTAGTAAAGAATACTGGAAAATTTAAGCAATTAAATATATATTTAATTAAATGTAAATGTAATGAAATCTAAAAGGATCAGCGACGGATTTTAGAAAGTTCGTAGGGACATGCTCTCCCAAGATTATTAAATATATTTTTTAAATATTTTTAGATTGATTTTAATTTTTTGTAAAATATATTATTTAATATTAATAAATAAAAAAAATTAAACATAATAAAAAATAATAAAATTTATTGAGATATTTTCTTTTTTTTTTATTTTAAGTTTCTCGTATATTGTATTCATTTATTATTCTCGCATCTCTTTTTTAGTTTTTGTTTTAAAAAAAATTAAAAAATTAGATATAAATTCATTATCCTCGCTTTCCGTTCTCATCCATCATAAAAATACAAAGGTAACTCTCTCATTTTTCTTATATAGGAAAATATTAACTTGATATTATTTTTTTTTCATCTTATGAGGTTTTTGTATATTTATTTTTGTATGAATATAAAAAGAAAAGTTATGTGCTCTATATTTTTTTATAACCATTTCTTAAATGAGATTTGATTATCATATATATATATATATATTAGTAATCACATCTCTCAATTTTTTTATTAGATTTTGATCAATTATTTCTTAGTCTTATTTTTTTAAAATAGGTATATTGATGAAAAATAAAATAATAGATTCATATTTTTTAAGTGTTTAAAGGGATTATACCTGAAAAGATGGAAATAATACAAATTTACCACTTCACTTATTTTTAAAAATAAGACTAAGAATTCAATTGTGGAACTAGAGAACTATTTCTTAAGATTAAAAAAATATAAGCGTGAAATTTCATATTAATTCTTTTGAATTGTAGACAAAATATTTTATATTAATTTTTTGAAATTTATTATAAAAAAATATTTTCAACGAGAATATTTAGGAAAAGAGATAAAATTAGAAAAATTATTTAAAATAAATTTCATATCAAATATAATTTTAAAACTATAAATTTTAATAAAAAATATACAAAATTTTAATATTAAATTATATATATTTTATTATATTAACAATAATAATAATAATTAAATATATAAAATTTAAATATATTATTTGCTCCTTAATTTTTGTTTATCGAGACACCCATGATAATGAACTAAAACTAAGATGTGTGTAACTGGAACACCACCCAGAATTTTGCTCACGTAAGGCAGAAGTGGTAACAGAAATATGATGTGGCTTACATTATTATGTTTCTTTCCAAACCAAAAGAAAGATAAGGAAGAAGCAAACAGTAACTTGAGTGAGATAAAATAATTAATTAAATGAAAGTCAACTATAACATCTAAGTATAGCATTTCAATTTCTTTCTCAGACTAATGACAAGAAAGTTTCAGCATCTAAAAGGACCACTTCAATCAAAATGGCCGTTAATGCTCTCAATTAGAGCAGCCTCCAACTTCTTTCGGAAATCATAATTTTACACTTTCAATCAATCATGAGGACAGATATGACATAAGTGAAAAAAAAACACTTAATTAAATTTTAAATAATTTTAATCAATTTTTTTTATGAAAGTATTTCAATTTATTAAATATTTTTATATTTTAAAGTGAATATTTTATGGTTAATTTTGTTATTGATAAGATAATTAAGTTGTTATTTCAAGTTTTTTTATCTTTAATTTTTCAATTCATTTGTATTTTAGTTATTTTTTTTTTACCTTTCAATCAACTCATTAAAAAAAGGAAAAAACAAATTAATCAATAAATTGGTACTAATTAAAGAAAAAATTAGCAAAATTAATCAATATGTTGTAAAAAATCATAAAACTAATAATCTTATAAACCAGTTAACATAAAAATAAAACAACTTAAATGAATATAGTAATTATAAATTAATTAAGAGCGTTCAAATTTATGAAGTAATTAAAATTTAAATTAAAAAATCATAAATTAAAAAAAGTGTTAGAATGTTATAAAAGATTGAGGTCTGAAAATTCAGTATTAATTTTTAAGGGTGTGTTTAAAAATTAGGCAAAAGGTAAAAGAGGATCAACTAAAATTGTATAAACAAGAGAGTGGAAAAGGTTCATATTAACCATCTCTTCATTCAAATTAAAGAATTTGCTTCAAACAGGCCAACACTAATAACAGTGTAAATGTTTGTTACGTTGTTATTCAGTAAGACATTATCATGCATAATAAATATGTTGACTATTATAATTTTAACATAAAATTTATTCTTTGTGAGTACAAAACTTTTTATATTGATAGTATATATAAAAAAAATATAAAATATTTTGATTAGTCGAATCAATTTTGTGTTGTTTTATCATATATTTATGACTAATTATTATAAATAAAATTTTCATAAATATACAATTCCATTTTATACATATTTTATTTAAGTCAATTTTAAAAATATTTAATTAAATAAAAGCTAAGTTTTATTTGGACATAGAAAATATGTAATTTAAAAATGGTTGACTTGTACACTTAACTATCCTATTTATTCCAAATATTTGACGCTATTCACATGTTTTTTTTTATAGTTTGGATGAAGTTAAATAGATTGCTATTGTATTCAATATATGATAATGATATTTATATATTATTTTTTTTACATTTTCATATAACTTGTTATTATCAAATTAAGGAGAAAAATATATATTCTAATACATTCTGTACGATTACTTTGACCCAAAAAAAAGTTGTTGAAATAATTATTTGTGAATATCAAAGTTCACTACGTCTATTATACCTTCTATTCTTGTCTATATAATAAGTTTTAAAATATTGTACTATTTTTTCTCAAATAATTAAATATTAAACAATTAGTACTATGCAAGAAACATTTAAGTAAAATCTATTATTTCTGACAACATTTTTCTGTTTTCTTTGTTCTAGTTTTCTCTCCAATTAAACTAATTGTCAATTGTGATTATGTAAATATTACATTTTAGAATCTTGTCTAGCTTTCTGGAAACTTACAATTTTCTTTCCCATATAAAAATTATGTTCTTGGTTTTGATGCAACGAACAACGAGTGAGGTGAGGGTCATTAAATTAAGAATAAGGTGTACACAATTTTACAATACTCAATAAATTATAGTTACTAATAAAAAATATATTAAAAATAAAGTATTAGAAAATGGCATGCTAGCATTTCACTTAATTTAATCCATTGGAATTAATTTATCCGTAATTCGATCTGACCCTTATTGTCGTTATAGGACACAAGTTCATTCCTTTTTTTCTTTTTAATTAAAGGTGACATTTCCCTTAAGAAAAGTTGCTTCAATTACCAAATCACATATGCACATTACATGAAGAACTCTTCTTCTATAACGTGAAACGAAAATTTGAAATTTGGAAAATCACAAAATTACCCGAAGAATTTAGTTTATTGATTCCCTTTGAACTATTTTATCTTCCACGTTGGGTTGGTAGCTTCTGTTTTCCATGCGTGGAACAGGTGTGGACGTGTCACTTGATGTGGCTGTCGAAGTTTGAGTGAGTTGATTTCCGTTGAAGCCAGTTGGTAAATGCCTCAAGGGTTTTCATGTCAGCTCTGTAATGCTTTTGAGTGAACTCAAGGAGCATGGGCCATGTAAAATCTGGGTAGAGTCTTGGGCTCAAATGGTCCACTAATTCACATGGTGGACTCACCACCTTGTCACTTCTCGGACACAAAAAGAAAGCAAGAGATTTTCTTGTTGTCTCGCTGTTCACCACTGCCCTGTGCAAACAGCTCTTGTATCTTCCATTTGAAAGAGCCTATCATCATCATCATCATCATCATCAACACACACACATGGTAAGACAAATGCATGAAAGTGAAGAGTAATTAAGATAGTGACATTACCATGAAGGTATCGCCAACATTGACAACAAAAGCATTGAAAACAGGTTTAATGGAATGCCACTCATTGTCAACACAAACTTGCAGGCCTCCAACCTGGTCTTGGTGAAGAATGGTCAAAGAGGTTGGATCACAATGAGGTCCAGTGCCTAAAGTCAGGTCTGGTTTTTGACAGGGAGGGTAGTAATTCAGCCTCATTATGGAGCTATTCTCTTCAAAGAACTCCCTGAAATAAGCTCTACCAACCCCAAGGCTCATTCCTAGAAGCTCCATTATACCTAAAGAAAGATTGCTCATGGCTTCACAGTAGTCCTGGTAAACATTCCTGCATAAATATGCAGAAAATATATGAGTCCAAACATACATATATTTTGCATAAGATCTCTGAAATTTTAAATCTCATAGTTTGATTACCCAAATTGGTGAAACTCTTTGCCCATTTTATCGCACAAGTAGTCCTTGACAAGGGTTGGTGAGTTATTGCGTGCGGAGTACTGAAAGGAAAGGGTCTCTTTCCAAGGGAGCTTAGAGGAGAACCTGCCGGTGAAGCTACTGGCGTAGCCGCAGTGCTCCCCCGGCATCCTCTGAGCCCTCTGTTTGTGAGACAGGGGAAGGGCAAAGAAGTGGTCCATGTAAAGATGAGCGTCAGATATCAACTGCTGCTGAATCCCATGGTTGACAACCAGAAAGAAGCCGTGCTTTTCGCATGCTTCACCGACGAGTCTGGAGGCTTCCGCCGCAGCAAGAGGGTCACCGGAGAGGAAGCCTCCCAAGTCAATGAACGGAACCTGTAACTCAGGCTCATCCAAGCATGCTTTCTCCTCATCAGGCCAGATGAACTGAGAGGGTATGTGAAGTTGGTGTCTGAGGACGGAGGCATCAAAGACAAGAGGGTGTTGATCTTGTTCTTTGATTTCTTGGTTGGATGGTTGAGGCATGATGGGGATGGGGTGCATGCTTGTTATGCAGTCTATTGCCATTGCAATATTAATTATTAATAATGAGTAATACAAGGTTGTTGTTGGTTTGGTTTGTGTTGTGTTGTGTGTTGTGAGGGGAGGAAGAGAAGAGGGAGAGAAATAAGTTGGTAGAAGAGATGAAAGAAAAGCCAAGGCCGCTTGTTGGGGAAATGGTGGAACAAATATTGGAATCTTATATAAGCTCCCAGTCTCCGACACACGCACACACGCACACTCTCTCTCCCACCCCACTTTGATCCATTCACCAACACCTCCTCCCATCACTTTCACAATTTCTCTACTCACTCTTCAATTTCTTTCTATTTCCTCCAGATTCTTCTCATAACTCATTTTGTAAAATCAATCATTTTATTATATATATTGCCTTATTTATAATATATGTTACTATACCTTTTTATTTTTTTCCTTATAGTTCACATATTAATACACCCGCTCATAAATTATTTATCATACTTCATCTTTTAAAACCAGTGTCACTTTAGTTTGAGAAGATAATTTCATTTTCTAATTTTACAAATTAATGTTAAATTGTTAATGCCATTCTAGAGGAGGTAAATTAGGTTAGTTGTGTGTACTCAACCTCTTTAATTTGTCTTATTTAGTGGATTGCATATTGAGATCTTTAGTCTTCTAACTCGTATTAACTCTTCCTTTTTAGAGATCTACTTCCTTTTAACTTTACTTAATTTCTTAAGAAAATGAATTTAGATTACACAAAACACGTTAAATTGTTGGATTTTTCTTTATAACCTTTCAAAATCATGGATAAATGCCAACACTTTCTTCGATATCATATTGGTTATCGAGAAACTGGAAATAGAATGATGTCACCTAGGGATATAATTTCAGAATGGAAAATATTTTGTAAAAAAAACTGATGATAAATTATTTCAAATTGTTGTAGTATTTGGTGATCCTGCTTAACCTATTTTTTTTAAAGTCATAGATTAATAGTATTATTTGGGTTAATAATTTCTTTGTTCTACTATTATGATAGAATTTTCTATTCATTTTACTACTTTGAACATTTTTTATTTTAATTTCATTTTCTTAGAAAATAAGTTAATGCAATGTCTTTCGTCACATTGACAGTGGCATGTAATACAATGATACAAGTTCGTTAAAAAGAGTTATTAAGCCAATTTTTTTTTCTATTAAGGACATATTTGTTATTAATTGAAAATATTGAAAACCGTAAAGACATGATAGATTACTTAAATATTAGGTGAAAATAGTCAATTTATAAGTCTCAATGAAAAAAAAAATGTATCTAAAATATTTTGTTAGAATTATGTGTTAAAGCATTTTGTTTAAAGAAAAAAATTAAAAAAATGAAAACAAAAAATTGGTAGGGCATTATGTCATTTTTGACAGGCTGAACTAGGTTTTGGGGAGGTCCTGCAAAAGAGCTTTTTAGGGGAGACAATCGTAGGAAGTTGATGGAAAATTGTGAAAGGCAAAAGCAGAATTGTAACTACTCCAAGTGAGTATTCCACTATGGCATGTCGTTGGCAAAAAATCTAGAAAATTGGATGAATTCAAGATCATCTTTTAAGTGATTCATGGAAACCGTGAAAAAGGTGAAGAAAAAATAAAAGGAAAGAAGGAAAAAGTGTATGAATAAGGACACAGAGAAGTACATATAAACTAGTGTGACCAGTCCTCTAAAAAAGCATCTCTATGATAACTGGTAAGTAACTAAACGATGGATACAGACAAGTTTCTGTTCATAATACAATTGCTACATAGAGAGAGAGAGAGAGAGAGAGAGAGAGAGAGAGAGAGAGAGTTAATTTCACAAGCACCACTTGCTAATAATATCACCAAATCACTTACTTACTATAAACATTATTTATCAATTTTCCCTCGGTATAAAACTTAAAATTAATGTTTAACTAATTAATGATATTTAATAATACACAAAAAACAACTGCATAAAAATCCATGAATTCTTTTGTAAGCAATATCATCACTATAATTTGACTAGGATATAGTCGTAATAACTGCACAAGGTTGGGATTCCTAAAGGTTCTTTTAAATACTGTGTAATAGGGGAGAGAAAGAAGGTGGAGCATTAGTGATTTTCCCCTCTCTTAGTAATGTAAGGTCCAAATTTTGCCAAATCCAAAGCTACTATCTCAAGTGATAATATCCTAGCAAAAGTTACCTTTTTTTATGAGAGTTTTTATTTATTTTTTCTATTGGAGAAAGATGAGAAAAAAAAAAGACTAAAATTAGGAATGACAATCAAAGTTAGATAAGTATGAATTTTACTCTTTTTATCTCATCTCAAAGTAAAAATTTATATTTTTTAAATAAAAATTCATTGTCATATTGAAATAAAAGTTTATTTTCATTCTAAAATAAAAAAATTAACTCCATTGTCATTCTCAGGCTCAATGCTGAGTATTACATTTTTTTAGTATTCATTCTCATAAGTAATTAATATATCCATATCTATCCATTTAGGTATGTTTGGATTGAGAGATGGATTTGGACGAGTGAAAATAAATATATTTGAGAAGAAATAGAAATAAATTATAAGGTTGTTTAAATAAAAAGAAAGATGATAAGAAATAAAGAGAAAGTTTATAAAAGTGTGATTGATGGATTAATGTGAATACTTTTCTTTAATATACAATACACAGTAAAATAAAATAAAATATTATTTTGATTATTCTTTTAATTATAATAAAATAATAATAATAATAAAATATATTTATAAATATTTAAATGTTATTTATTATGTTTGAATAAAAAAATAATAATATTTTATTTAATTTTAATTGATTATTATGTATAACATAATATAAAATTGTTTTATAAATAAAATTTAATATAAAATGTATATCATTCACTTTTTTTGCATTTCTTAGCTTCTCTGCAAGGAAAGTTTAGCATATATTTTTCTCTCGATTTTTGTGAAATTTTGCATTGTTTTATGCAAAATCATCACATTTCTGTGTAGCGGCGGAGCATCATGGTAGCGGAGAGATCATAGTCCCCAAATATTTTTTATTTTTTTTTTAAATTATATACATATATTTGAAAGTTTTAAAATTTTTAAATTTTTAAAATTATAGATTGTATATTTTAAAAATTGAAAGAAATAAAATTATATTTTTTTATTTTTTTATAAAATACAACATTTAATGTTAATAAGTAATAAAAACATAAAATCAAAGATAATAAAAAATAAAAATATTTAGGTTTAATTACTCTTTTGGTATCTTTTTGCGTATGAAAATATCAATTTGTATTTTAAAAAATTGGAACTAAATTAAAACTCATCTTTGGAAACAGTAACTAAAAGAGTAATTAAACTAAACATTTATTAAGATATTTTTTATTTTCTTATGTCATTACCTTTTTTATTTTTCACAAATTTGTACTCATCCCTCATTCTCATTTTTTTTTTTGAAGACAAAAAATAAGTTAGACACATACTCGTTATTTTTTTCCTTCGTTTCTCGAAGAAAAAAAAAATGTAATTCTCTCTTGTCTTACTTGATGATGAAATATTAGTTTAATAGTTATTAAAATTATTTTTTATCTCATGAACTTTTTGTATACTCATTTTTATGATTATAGAAGTAAAAAACAATGTATTATGTGTTTTTTACTGCCGATTTTTAATTGTAAATTTATTGTAATATATTTTTCTTCTAATAATGATGTCTCTCAATCTTTTATTAAATTATGATAAATCATTTTTTAATATATTTAAAAAAAGCATATTAATGAACATTAACATAATAGATTCATTTTGTAAAAGTGATAAAAGAAAAATTATACGTAAAGATGAAAACAAGATAAATTATATTTTTTCTTATCTTTCTTCACATCTTTCAAAGCATTTAAAGTATTATACTAATTATCAAATCTAAGGATCCAATTATTTTATAGAAGAGTCATTATTTAAAGCGTTATACTAATGATCCAATCAAATTATTAAAGAATTATATTATTTTGACTCTTCCAAAACTATGGGTCAAAATCTGCCATTATTTTTGTAAAGGCTATGTTTTCGTCGCTAGAAACAAACATAGCCTTAATGTTTTAAATATTCATTAAATATAATTTTTTTCAAAAAATAAAAATTGTAAGAAAGTAAACATGATATTATTAAAGAATTAATATTTAAAGTATACATATATTACATTGACAAGTAATAATTGTAAATATAAAATTACAATATTATATTGACAGGATAAAGGTAAAATGATTATATAAAAGAATAAACATCTCATATTCGTTGGTCTGATGAAATTGAAAATTGTATTTAACAAAAACAAAGGAAAAAAGAGAGAGGTTATGATAAGAGAAATTATACATTCGAGATCAAAGTAGGTTTGATAGATATCAAACAAATCAAAATATTGATAGAAAATGAAAATATTTTAGCAAAGCAAAGATTCTACAAATAAAATGGAACTCTAGGTCAAAGAGAATATATAAAATAAATTTTTAATGTTACTAATAAATGAACACTTAAAATTAGAAGTCAAACTTTTTTGTTGTGAAAAAAAAATATATTAAAAAAGAATAAAAATAATCAAATAAGTGTTCTATAAATTATTTGATTCTTAATTAAGGTTTGTGTTTTCTAAAATGTAATACTTCAATAAAACCAGATAAAAAAACCCTAGTTAATCAATATTATGCTAATAATGAAAGTAGATAGAGGATTGGAGTGAACTTTATGAATTTTGAACAAATCGAATAATTGAAAATGAATAAAAATAATCATGTAAAAAAAATAAAGAATAAATACAAAACTAAAGATTAAAGACAATAATAAATATAAGTATTATAGGTTACTAAATAAATCATGTAACAAAAAAATAAAGAATAAATACAAAACTAAAGACTAAAGACAATAATAAATATAAGTATTATAGGTTACTAAATAAATCATAAATGTTTTAGTAATTTAAAATGAAAACAAGCGGACAAATAACGATGAATATAAGAATAGAGTTGAGAAGTATTACATATTTGTATTTGTATTCTATGTAATCAATGCGAAGATCTTTAACAAAATCAAGATAAATTCAGATAATATTCATAAAAAAAAATTTAAACAATATCCACAAAAATAAATTGTTATGTCACTAGAATTAGATTTTGAAATAATGATAATCAAATATCAAAATTACTTTAGTTTTATGCATATGATTGAATTTTTAATTCGTTTAGTTAGTAATTCATAAATACATATTTTAGTTTTTTTTTTCTTAAGACATCCTAAACTTTTAAATTATTTTTTAAACCGTATTGAAACTTAATTATATTTATTATGGTACATTGATTAACTCTTTCTTGAGTGGTCCCCTTAGTAGGCATTACGTCATCCTATGTTAAGGACACAAGGCTTCCATAAATTAAACATGTTTTGTTTATTCGTATATTCTTAAAGAAACTAAAATGCGGTAAGTACGAAGATAGTTTTGAATCGGTACAATTTATTGGACCACATTTTACTCTTTCAAATCCAAATTTCAATTATATGTATTTCTTTGGGTTAAACCTACAAACAATTGTATGCAAGATTTTCAATTCAATGTGCATACGAACAAAAAGTAGCTTCTTCATATGTTTGTGGAACAAGAAGGTGCCCTTGGAAGGTGATCATTTCAGCAAGAAAAAAAAAACAACTTGGCAGAGAAAGGACTCCAATACGATTATAACTTTTGCTCGTGGGTTAATGGAGAACATTAAATACCACTCCCTTCCGTGCAAGAGTACACGAATATTTGTAGAGAGTGGTTCCGAGTTTCATCAATATGTTGCCCATAAGCACCGACTACTAAAGTTTAATCTTCATCTTTTTTTTATGACAAACTGGATAGTGTTTGTGTTAAGAAGTGAACTTTAAGCTTAATTCAATTTTACAAAACTAAAACTGGTTTGTAAGGTACGGTTTGCACTCACTTACATATTATGAAATCACTAAAATTAATGAGTGATTTAATAACGGTCTGACAACGGGTGAAACAACATGTTTAACGAATAACAAACTTCCCAATAGCAGGTGACACAATTGGTTGAACAAATGACAAATTTCGTTATGATAGGCTTTAACCCATGACTCTGATATCATGTTAAAGAGTGAATTCAATCTCGTTAGGGATAGAACATGATTCATTAGTAATCTTAAGACTCTTATTGCATGATATTGTTGATGATCCATGGGATTGGACTTTGATGTGTTATCATAGGCTCAAAGTCACTAGAAATAGGATTTTAGTAAACTAATGAGTTGATTTTAACTTGATTATGAAATTGAGATGTTTGTAAATGCATGAGAATGAAGTAAATGAAATCTAATATCGACAATTGTATATACTCTATGTTAAATTTCTTCTTGCACATCAACTGTTTGATAAAATACCAAAAAGAGTTTCTTTGTGTTTTGTGAACTTTGTTGCCTATTTGAGTTGAGAATTGCGAGATTCGTCACATATTGCACAAGTCCATGTGGAGAGAATGATATTTATTATGATATTTATTATTTGCTACGTGCGACTAGTGCACTTGCCATTTTTCATTAATAATTCTAATAATTTTTTTCCTAAACTTGAATTATCTTTTTACATAAAGTCCAATTTTGAATTATGCTCCATTAATCTATTATACACCAAAAGACTAAACCCTAATATAATTAGTAGTTTTATGAGAAATTCCAAGTTCCTCGTTTTGACATATGCAAAGAAACTCTCAAAACTCATAAACTGAGAAGTACCGAAAAACAAAATTGGACAAAATAAATGTATTTCTAATTCTAATACAAATTCAAAACAGAATAACAACAACAATGTTCCTGCAGAAACAACAATAAAATTTTAGGAGGCACAAATCACGTCTTACCTGCAGAAAAGACTCCAAGAATCAAGTCAGTGATAGCTCTTCGAAGTTAAATCTCAGTTTTAGTATTAATGAATTACTTACCTTTAAGTGTTGGGGTCCACATGTATTTATAGTATTAATCACAAATTACCTGGCTCATGGGCGGGGCCTTTATTGGACTCGTTGGGTCTCCTTTGGGCTCGTGTGGGCCTTATTAGGGCCCAAGCATCAGACTTATGACTTGATTCTGTTATTTTAGTCGTTATTTCCCAAGTTTTGAGTAGGCGACTTTTATTGGCATGTATACTTAGTCGCTATGTATGCATTGTCTTTCTATATAGTTTGATTAGTGGTCCATTGTGACCAAGACTATAATACAGTACAACGGCTAAAGTCGGGTACTAAGTTCGTGTCGGTCCTTGCTGCCAACATATAGTACGAACAACAACACAAATAAAAAGAAAAAATATACTAACTAGAGATAAATATGAAAAAATTGGTACACACGGACTATGTGAGATTCAAGGAATATAATCTACCAAAACCCTAAAGATATGACTCTTAGAAGAGAATAAACTAAGGAGAGGTGAGAGAAGTCACAGAGAAATAAAAGAAGAAGAAAATATACTATAATAGAATAAAAATAATTAATCATTCTCTTTTTCATAAACAAAATTATAATTTATTAAATGAATGTTTTAACCAATTAATTATCATTTTTAATATCTATAAAAGTTAACATATATAATAATAATTTAATTAAATTTAAATTTCAAACATAAATTTATAATTAATCTAATAGCATATATCAATAATAAAATATATTTTTGAGACTTTTTTTCTTAAACATAATTTTATAATTAATTTAATAAAGATATATTAGTAAAAAAAATTTAAACATTTTTTCTTATACATAATTTTATAATTAATTTAATAAAAAAATATTAATAATAAAAAACAAAAGTTTTAAATATCTTCTTTCATCGAAGGTATAAAGGGTATGCTTTACTTGTGTTACTCTAAACCAACTCTTGTATTTTTTTCGTAACTTATATCAAATTGTTAACAGAGGTATATTAGTACAAAAAAATTAATTTTTTTTCTTAAACATAATTTTAAAATTAATTTAATAGAGAATATTAATAATAATAAAAATTTGAAGTATTTTTTTATTGGAAGTCTAAAAGAGTGCTTAATGTGTTTTTGAGTAACTTATATCACACTGTTTTTTATGTTTTTCTCTTGCCTTTATATTGTTCTCTCATTTCTTTCAAAAAATAAGGAAAGATGTTATTGTATCTCTGTTTCCGTTTATCGTTTATGCATGCGTGTTTACACATAGTCATTCTCCTCGCGCTTCATCCTCTACCATATGGAAAATATTCCTCATTAATTGCATTGCATACACTGATAATCAAAATCCATTATTCTTCTTCTTCCGGCAAGAATCCTGTTAGATAAAAACACAACCTATAGCTAGTAAAATTTTTATATTTTTTATCAGCTAGGCAAAATTTTAGTAAAGAACACATACTTTTAATAAGTTACAACTCTTCCATCCAACAAATTAGTGGCTTTATGCTACATTTTGTCCACTATTCTATACTAAGTTTATATACTGTGTTTATATTAATAGTCCTACTATAGTGTTTCTTTTGATTGAAGAATATATCACTCGAGTTAAAAGAGTTGAAGCGTTTGATTGAAATATTTTAATTACTCTCCTAATAATATAAAAGCAGTGTCGATACTAATAAATACAATAAATCTAAACAATAAACAAAAAAAATATTAAATTGAAAATAAGTTCTAAATATTAGTATTAGGTTAAATAAGAGGATAATGCAAACAAGAAGTAGAACGTTTTAACTCCACACTCCCCTTGACCACAATATAATTATTTTAGAATCATTAATTTTTAAATATTATTATTACTTCTTCTATATTATCAATTATAATAAATTTTAGTTATAACAATTATATATAACTTCCACTATATTATGTTGAAAGTCTACCTTGACTAAAGATAATACAATTTTATAGTATATAAAGTGGGATTGAGTTAGACCTTAAAGTCTACTATTCTCAAATGGTATCAGAATCATTATTTAAAAAATCAGATTATTTTTTGGACATTCTGTTTCATCCGTTAGTGGACCACGTACTTCAACCTCAATTAGACTTAAAACACACTTTTCTAACATATTAAATAATAATATTAAATTGTTATCAATATTGATTAAAATGTTATTCTATAAAAAAAAAAAAAAAAAAACTTGGGTAATATAATAATCCCGACAGTATTGATCCAAAAACTCATGTGATGATGCAGTGATATCAAATTCTGTAGAACTGATCTTGTTATATCAGCATTGTCTGCCTGAGCCTTATCCATATAACAAAAACTGATCGACAATGTCACCAATGGTTGCTCCTCGTCGCCAACTTTCACCCACAGACAGACCTATCGCAGGATCAGTTGAATATGGGAGAGGACAACATTGTCTAAGTCCTCTATATCTTCTAAATGTTGAGGTAACCTCGTGGATCAACACCCAAGTTGTTGCTGCATGATATAAAAAATACACATAATTAAAAACGAACACAAATACTTTTAACTCTGCAATGGGATTCATTTTTTTAACACAAGACAGTTAATTACTTCTGTGAGCATCTGAAGAAAAACTGAAGTTTCATAGAGTATTATTGCTTTGAAGAATCGAGGGAAGCAAAGGATAAAACTTATCTGGATACAATTCTGTAGTTTTTTTTTAATTAGTTTAATACCTAATAAATTACGCAATAAATAAGTATCGCAGATTTATTTATATTACTGAGATTAAACATGAATATTAATTTAAAATAACGCTGACAACACTAAGAGCCACGCCTAAGTTTTGCTGATAAACAAACTGTGTTGAACTTGGGTCTAAAAAAACTGGGATCAATGTCTACCCCCTCAAAGAAAAGTTTTTTTTTTTTTTTTTAAATGAAAGATGAAAGATGATTGATACTGAATCTCTCCAAATAAAAAAATCCTATTTTTGTTTGTATATATTGATGTATTTGAAAAAATAATAGATTAAAAAACGTGGAAATGTGAGTTTGAAAGTGATGCATTGAGTGGAGTAATTTGTTAGGGTTAGGGTATGATGCAGAAGAAAAGCTATAAAAAGTGAGAGATAATGAGAGTTGGATGGTGATGATGGAAGTGACACTTTTGGTTGCAATTATAGAGGAACAGAAGTTTTGGTTAATTAATTAGTTGTTTGTAAGGGGAGGAAGCAAGTTGGCCAACAAGCAGAACCGATCATGTTGGGCCTAACTATTACAAGTAGAAAGTGGGTTCCATTTAATTTTAACACAACACCATAGCCTTCATATTCTTACATTTTCCACTAAAACATGCCTTCCTTTATTACAATCACTTGGTGGTGGGTCATATCATGTTTTTCGATTTTATAAAACAACAACAAACAACTTGGAATAGTGCCATCATATCCCAAATACCGTTTACTCCTCCATCTTTATTTTATTAATAATTATAATTATATGTTTGCAAGGAAATTTTAATTAAATTAAAATAATTTACTTTCTATGCATGTCATTTTCAATAATTTATATCCTCCATCTCTTTAAATCCTTCTAAATATGGCTTTTGCAGTAGTTGATACAAATCTTATTCCTTTTCATGTATATACTTTTTAAAATTATATAGTATGCAAAATTAAAATTTGTCCTTCTCTTAAAATTCATATACAAGTCATTTTTATATTTTTGAAATGCGTAAAATACGTCTCCCATTTTGAACAACTTTAATATTTTGATGAGGTGTATACCACCAATGATGATGTAGTCACAATATGTTTTACACATGTAATGCATATTTTATAATAAAAAATCACGTGTAATGTTAAATGAATATTAAATAGAATATAAGCATTTGACTTATATCCCAAAAGAGTTCATGTCTCACTGTGAGAATATTAATATCGAGGATAGTGAAGAGAATAATGAAGATGGTCAGGATAGTGAAGAGGGTGACGGTGGTTCCGGTAATGAGTGTAATGAGGTTGATGTATAAATAAATTATAGTTTTTATGTGATAATAATTTATTCATGAGTCGTTCATTTACATAATTAAATCATAATAGGATATTAACCTAGATCCATGAGAGATCTAATGAGAATGCATTGTTTCATCTCTGTTCTTCAACCTCTTTTTTTCAATCTATCTCTTTGTCTTTCCTTTCACATTCTCTTTCTTGATTGTTTACTGTGAAAGAACCTCATAGTCAAATAAAGAATCCTAATCCCCTTTTATAAGCCAATGTCCATCAAGTTGTGCTGAACTTTATTCTATCATTATTTTATTTTATTACAACTTCTCATAATAATAATAATAATAATAATAATAATAATAAGTAGGTCTTTATATTTTATTAAATCACATTTAAGTTCATCATAATATTTTAAATAAGTCATATGATATAATTAATTCGTCAATTAATTCTAACATTCTACCCGTTGACCCATATGATGTCATTAACATAAACATTATGTGATTTAATACATGAGCATAATGCACATTAAATGACCTTACATAAATTGGTTTAATCATTATTCATAATTAAAGATACATAAATAATAAGATTCATGGCATCACACATCATTCAGTCAACATGGTTCCTTCCATTCACTAATATTAATACACAAACATAATGATGCTAATCACCTAGAATCACCTGCTACCTTTCAATTATATAAATAAAACTAATGACACATATATAATCATACTCACTAATTATAAGAACAATTAATCAACCAACCTTTGGACGATCCTGAAAGGTTTGTAATAATGAATTTCAATTAACCCATAAATCAATTATTCATAATTTAATATTCATATTATGGGTAATTAAAATAAAAAATAATAATATTTTAAAATCAAATAACTTTAAAATTTTGGTCACTTTGATGACTAACAAAATTTATCATGTTGATTTCAAATAAATAAATACATTAATTGCTATAAACCATACATAACATTTTCATTAATTTTAATTTAACAATAACAAAACATATACATCATTACAAATTAAAATATATTATTCATATAAAAATAAATCAACATTAATTCTTTATTGATAACATAAACCAATAACATTGCACTCAAATTCAAATTATTCACGATTCTATGGGTTACATTTTCCAATCAAACCATCCAATTTACAATCCGCTTAAACTAGAATTGCAATTGACTCACATAACATTGACAAGTAATTTCACCCAATGCCAATTACAATTCAATCAATTAACAAGGTGTAGCGATTCAATTATAATTTCATCATACACGTAACATGATTTCAATTTGAAATCAATTAACGGCGGAAGAAAGTTAAAATCTCAAAATCCAACAATTAGGGTTCTTGAGAATTGGACAAAAACATAAATTAGGATTCATACTAATTTCATAAAAATCTCTAAATTCATAATTAATGTTTATCATAATTTGGGGAAAACAAAACATAATTTGAAAAAAAAATCATAATAGGAGAATCATAAATCTAAAACACATGCTCTGATATCACATGTAAATAAATTGTAGTTTTCATGCAATAATAATTCATTATAGAAAACTATTATAGGATCTTAAGATTCATGCGTCTTCAAACATTTATCATAATAGGATACACTAACATTGATCCATTAGAGATCCAATGAGAATGCATTATTCTCAATTTCTGTTCTTCAACCTCCTTTTCTCAATATATTTCTTTGTCTTTCTTTCGTCTCTCACACTCTCTTTCTTGATGGCTTATTATGAAAGAATTTCATTTGCAAGAGACAAAATCATAGTCCCTAAGCTAACATTCATCAACTTGGGATGAGCGTTATTTTATCTTTATCAGCACTTCCTATAATAATCAACAAATTCTTATATTTTATTAAATCATATTTGAGTTTATCATAATACTTTAAAAGTATTATATAATAGAATTAATTCGTCAACTAATTCTATCATGATAAGGTTAAATAGGATGGGGAGGGTAGTAAAGTGGGTGGTGATGGTGGTGTGGGTGATCTCTATTATAATGAGGTTGAAAATGTGAAAATGGATGATAGTGAGAAACAACTTCGTAAAGATAGATATAATGGTGGATTTGGGTATCTTTAGCTTACTATTTTGTACCAAAACACAAATTAAATTACTATTTTTAGTAGAAACGAAGAAAAGTACTTATGGACGTTTTTTATTCCGAAAAGAGAGGTTTCAATGGTGACTACGAAAAAGATTAGTTGAGCACTGACATGACAATCTATAGATGGGCATCAAACTGGCCCACTAGTGATGACACAAATCCTGTTAATCAACTTCATAATTGATGTTCGCAAAGAGATGCTACTATTTCAAGTTTCAGCATGGCTTAAGAAAATCCTAAGGTTTTTTTACCCCAATGAAAAATATAATTGATATATTATAATATTCACTAACTTTAATGTTTTACTATTTGCCCCACAAATTATAATAAAAATAATGTTTCTATACTTTCTATCTCGTATCTGTCTAATGTTCCATGGAACGTTAATATCTTTATAGGGTTGTTCCTCTAATTTGAGAGTTATACATTCAAACATAGAAATCAATTAGTATAGATGATTGGAAATTAACACTGTGATTTGAATATTTATATATAATAAAAGGAATTTTTTTTAAGATAATCGCTGAGAGAATTCACGTCATTCAAAAAAATAAGACGAGGTCAAGGATTAAAAAAACTATATAATAATTTTAACAATTAAATTGAAAATTGAAAAAACAAACCTGTGTCTGTGACGGTCTTTCTCCCTTTTGGGTTCCTTCCTCCATCAATGTCCCAACGATACTTTTGGCTTTTCAATTATATCAACTTCTAAAATCTTATAATCATATAATATAATTACACAAATATATTTTTCATGATCGTCCCAAGTACCTATTGTGTCAATTAGTTCAACTCTAGTAATTGACATTTTGGATCAATTGCATTTTCAATTGAAAAATATAAAAATTGCTTCTCAATTGTGTTTTGTCAATTTATTGAAAAAAAAAATGATAGAAAAGAAAATAAAAGAAAAATACAGTCTGCATTCTTTAGACAACAGCCCATTTTTTATTTATCAATTTCAGCGTGTTAAATTGAATTTGTTAATTATATTTATAATTGTGACCCACTTAAGATCACAATCAATTCAATAAATTTATATTTAATTTGGTCTCCAATATTAACTTGTCAAAAAATTTAAAATTAGAGATTAATTAGAATCAATAATAATAATAAATAGTTAAAATATTGATAAACAATATTAAAAATCAAATTAAATTCTAATTCATAAATTAATTATAATTTTTTATTTATAATAAAAATTATTTTAATTATCTATCATTTTCGACTTATAAAAAAGTATCTAACTAAATATTTTGAACTCGAATATCGATTCTTTTTCAGAGATTTTAAGTGAAATATACAAGTTTTCATACACAATTATCATGTCAATATCATTAAGATAAATAGTCACTATAATATATATTTAATTTTTAATTCAATAAAAAATAAACATTTTTAGTGAAAATATATATTTTTTAAACTTCATCAATAATTAAAATAATTAAACATGTATTTAATTTTTAATAATTGACTTGTGTGATTGTTAAAGAAAAATTAACATATTAAAGAGAATCATCAAATATTCAAAATTCACATAGCACAAAGTGAATATTCAAAACTGATTACACCTTAAATGGTTTTTTTTCTAACAAACACACATTACGACTATTAAAGATGAAAAGGTGTTTACTTATTTCAATTATGAGTAAAATTTAAATAAAACTAATTCTTTGTACTAACATTATTCTTTTTTATTATATTAAAAATAAAATATATTATACTGATATGATTATTTGAAATGTTACAAAATTAATGACAAACCCAAGTTGATTAAATATGAGATATAAAAAATAATAAAAATGTACTGAATTTAAAGATCAATTTTAGAAATATGAATAATAGACTTTATTTATTTTCATTTTTAGCTTTTGGGTGAAGAATAAACATAATTAATTGGTAATCTATTGAAAGATGATTTTGGTATCCAGCTTAATAAAGATATTGATTCAAACTCTTTTGAATTGTTGATTTTGGGCATAACACATTGCCGACAAGATCTTGGGCAAGATTATTTACTGTGTTGATAAGTAGTAGTGTTGATGCAATGGATTATAATTAACACTGCTTTCTTCCAATAATATTCCAATCCATTGTTAACGACAATGAGAACCAATCATTGACTTCTTCAACTTGTAAACACTTTAATTTCAACCAAGTAATGCCTACTCCTGCTTTTTACAAACTCCAGTTTAAATAGTTCAACACTATTTATCATTGCTTTATATAAAGTCAGAACTCATAATCAAGAAATATATTATTTTAAAAACAAATTGATCTTTGACTATTGTTTTATTTAATGTGGTAGTAGAAATGATTTTCTAAAAAACAAGGAAATAAGACTACAAATCTAACTATTTAGTTATTTATTTTTAAATTTTATAATACTTTTTTAGTTTTTTTAATTTTTTTAGTTGATTTTCATCTTTTTTATAACCACATAGTGTATAGTGAGATATGGTGAGATGATAATCAATTTTGATCAATTAGAATTTCAACTAAAGTAATTCTTTCTTTTTCTTTAAATTTCAAGTTTTTTTTTTCCTTTTCTTGGTTGTATTTGAAGGATTTTGTCGTCGCATGTGAGATTACAGTAGATTAAATAAATCTATATTAAACTATATTTATAATAATATGGTCAATTTGTGAATAAGATATCTTAGAAAAAAGTTAGACATTTTTGTTTTTACTTTTTTAAATTGTTGGAGTAATTTCTTAAAAATCACAATGATTAGTTTGTAAATTAAATATGTTGGAAGCAATTTAGACCTTTTTTTTAATTTATTCTTGTAGTAATTTAGTAAAAACATAGATGTTAAAGTAAGGGAGTTAATTCATGTTCTTTATTTTCAGTTGATTGGACACTGTGGGTGTATAAATTGAGAATATGATAATCTTGTGAATATTGACAGTTGAGTGAAACAAAAAATACGTTTTACTAATTACAGAGTTGAATCGGTTTATATATTTAAGTACTTTATTTTTATTTTAAAGTGATTATATTAATAATGAAATTATGATAATCAATTTATAGGTAAACTATCGATAATAAGTTGTGAATGATTGATGATATATTATGAATATGGGATATGATATATTTTATTGATGTCGGCTTAAATACCTTTTTATCCTCATTTTTGTAGTGTTTGTTACGGATGATCCTCATCTTGACGAAATGTTTAAAATGGTCATCATTTTGATCGAATGTTTAAAATGGTCCTCATTTTCGCAATTCGTTTTATTTGGTCCTTTTCTATAAGGCCGTTTGAATCATTAACGGAGCATTGTACAGGTGGCACGGTTTGTATTAGGGTGTGTTACGTGTACTGTACAGGTGTGGTAATTAGATATTTGGGAATAAATAAGTGAGTTAGGGTTTTGGTAAGGAATGTTTGGGCAGTTGGTGAGTTTTGACAATCTTGTTCCTCCATTCCCAATTAGTGTTGCTATAATCTTCTTCTTCCTGCAATCCCATTATATAGGTATATTACGGTCTCAATCTTCTTCCTTTACCTCTGGTTGTAATCGTTGGAGACAACTGTGTTGTATCACTTTGTGCACTGTTAGTGGTTCAACAAGAAATGGATTAATCTCGATTTGTAGCTGCAGAGAGATGGCAACTTTGAGGATGATAAGAACTCCAAAGAATATTGGTAGAAAATTTTGGGTACAATCTGTTTTTATTTTTGTGTTAATAATAAATTGTTTTAATTTTTGGTTTATTGATTTACAGAGTGGTAGTTTCAATAATGTGGGCTGCAACTTTTTCAAATGGTGGTGTTGATGAAAAGGATGTCATTATCATGACACAAATGAGACAGATTAATGATTTGGAGAAGTCATTAAAGGTTGTTGAGAAGAGACTGCAATTAGTAATAGGGTTCACTTATGTGTGTTGTTATTGTATTATTCGTACTGTTATTGTGTGTAATCTTTTAAAGTCCAATATGTGTTGTACTATTATTAAATGAAGAAATGAATTAGTTTGATTATGTTGATATTAGTCCCAACATGTTCAATATGACATCTTAATCTGAGCATTGAAGTAAGTGATATTGATCTAAGCTTGTGAAAAAATAAATTGATATAAGTCTGGAAGAAGTTAAATTCATAACATAAATTTATCATCATCAAAATGCACTATATCAATGTTTGGCAAAAGTGAAATTGAACGAAGTTTAAGGAAAGTCAAAATGCAGTACATCAATAATGAATTCTACATCAAACATTCCAAAAAATAACTAAGACGTTTGTAGCTGCTATCATGGCTTCCTCCTAATGTGTAATTTCATCCTAAACTGTTGAGATGGTTCCTCTGCAATTTCATCATAATCTGTAATTTCATCCTAAGCTACAACTACAATCCAATGATGAAATGACAAGTATTAGCTGCTTCCTCTGCAAATCCGAGCTCAAGAAAGATGAAGATGAAGAAATTTCCCTAATTGCAAAATTTCCCCTGAATTGAAAAATTAACGTTAATTAGCCATATGTACAGTACACAACACACCCTAATACAAAACATGTCACCTGTACAATGCTCTGTTAATGATTTGAACGGCGTTACAGAAAAGGACTAAATAAAATGCGAATTACGAAAACGAGGACCATTTTAAACATTTGGTCAAAAATGTGGATCATTTTAAACATTCTGTCAAAATGAGGACCATCCACAACAAACACTACACAAAAATGAGGACAAAAAATGTATTTAAGCCATTGATGTTTTATTTGATTTATGTTGAAAATTAATGAAATATTTTGATTTGGTTTTATTTTTTATAATAATGTCAAAGTGCATATTGTTCTAACTATACCAAGAGGTTGGAATTGCAATTGAATGTGTTAAGATGATTTCAAATTAAGATTGAGAAAATATAAAGTTATTAGAGTTGGGAGGATTATATATAATTTTAACTATTGATTTTAGAATGATGGTTGATAAAGTGTATGATTATGACTGCAGTTATAATTGATATTGTAGTTAATTTTATTTAAATTTGTATGAATGTGATCAATGATTATATGTTTAAATTACTTAAGTTATGGCCAGATTATGTGATTTTTTTTAATTTGATAGTGATTCTGAGTTGGATTAGTAATACATGAGTTTAAAAAAAATAATATAGTGTTAAATGTTCTTTTAGACTCGTTTAAAATGTTATAATTGCCAAAAGAGATTTTGGTATGTTTTGAATAATTTTGAATTTGTTGTAGGAGAATGTTAACATTAAATTTGTTGTAAGAGAATGTTAACATTAAATTTTATATAAGTTAATAGGTAATTATAATATTAAATAAATTATAACTTTAGTAATTATTAGTATATTTTTACTTTACTTAAAGAAAAAAGTATTTATAAATATTATACATATAATAATTTATTTGATATAAAAAAAATTTAAAAAATTAAACAATAAAATAATTATATTTCAATGTTACTAAAAATTAAATATAAATTAGACATAAAAAACTATTAACATAAAATAAAATATTATTTATTTAAAATGGAAAATATTATGTTAATTATAATTTTTTATTAAAAAAATAAATATTTTATTTTCTGATAATTTAATTATTTTTATGTTTAATTATATTTTAATTTTTAATAATATTAAAATATAATTATTTTATTATGTAATTATTATTTTTTTAACAAATAAATTATCAATTACATTATAATATCCATAAACAATTTTGTTTCTCTAACTAAAATAAAATTATTATATAATTTTAAAGTCATAATTTATTTAATATTAAAATTATTTATGAATTTCTATAAAATTTAATATTTATTAATTACACTTTAAACATACATTAATTAACAAGACCATTTGTTGTATAATATTTTTTTTTTCACTCAATCGACCTGTTTTTCATTAAATAAAAACAAGACCAACACAAAGCTTTTGTCTCAAGGTAACTTTTTTAATAAACAACTAGTTCCTCAACCCAAAAATCTTAATACAAACCAATTTTCTCTTTTGTTGTTGAATATTACTAAAGCAATATTATATTGCTAAAGTGATTTTAATAGGATAAAATTGACATGTTTTTAAATTGTCAAAATATAAAAAGAATTTAAATATGTTATTTGAATAATAATGATTGATAGAAACGTGTTAAACCTTACATGCATTTGTGAATTAATATATGACATGAATTCATTGAAATATATTACTTGAGGCATCTCTCTGAGAGGATGATGTTGAATATGGTACACATCTTTTAATGTATGTAATCAAAGAATAAGTCATGGATTTTTTAACCAAATATTTATAAAACGAAAACAAAAAATATGATGCAAAGATATTGGACATGTAACAAAAAGTTACACGATATAATTTAATTTATATATAAATATATATTAAAAACAGCTAAACATTTAAATAAATATTTTAAAAAATAACGTATATTTGAATTAAAACTAGCAAAAATAGCAATTTCTTATGAAAGTAATAATTAAAAGTATCTTTGGACATTGAAATTATAAAAAAATTCAAACTTTAATCCAATAATAATACTTTACAAAATACCAACTTTATTTGCTGGCCCCAGAATTATCTTGCACCTTTCCCACGTGGTTACACCACTTCTCCCTTCACCTTTTATTTAATTTTTCTAATATAAACTCATTAGTAGTACTTTATTTGGAGAAAAATTACTCGGTCAATGCCATTACTGGAATCTCAATATGTTCCTGTCTCAATTCATAGTTAAAGCAAAAAACTGCAATTGATGAAAAACAAAACCCATTATGCACACCAAATCAGACTCAATCACCCCCATTAAATTTATAGTGCTTCCCCACTACCACATCTTCAAATTTAGTTCACTTAACCTTTATGTCCATGAATTTAGAGTGATTGATGTCTACCACAGTATATTCCAAATTCAGCTCTCAACTATATCATTTGAGTAAATATTAAGAGAAGAAGTTTTATTTATTCATAACAATTTCACCGGAGCTAAACAAATTTCTCCATAGCAAACTGATATAATTTATGTTGGAAGTCGCATAGTAACTAAAGATAAAATGATTTCATTTGATACAAAATTTATTTTATGATTTTGTGAAATTAAATTAGATTTAAAATTTATTTTCTGATCATTTAAATACTGTTAATTTTTTAACTTTTTATCATCGAAAAGGCGAGATAAGAATAAAATAGTTTAGTATTGTAACGTAGACTGTGGTTGTGTCCATATAATGTGTGACCATTTGTGAGAACAGGACAAGGGAACAGAGGAAAGACAGCAATCTGGTCCATTTGCAGAGGCAACTAACATGATGCTGTAATTATGAGAGCGTAATGCAGAAAGCAAGTAAGAAGAGTAACCGATGCAAAAAAAATATAAAATAAAATAAAATGACATGAAATTGACCTACCCAACAAGGTTGGATTTTAGCAGCAGCAACAACTACTACTTCATTTTCTATAGCAACAGGGTGTGTCACAATTACGACAAACACAGTTACACCCTCTTATTTATCTCCATTATAACATTGCTCACAATTGCTTCTTTCATGTCTGCGCCATTATTTCTTGGTGGGTCATTCACCCATCACAAATTGGGGGGCAGAGACAATCCCATTCTGATTTTGGTTTTGGAGTTTCGAAGAAAAACCCTTGCTTCATTTCTGATCATATCCAAACTATGTTCACTAATACTGGCAAATCTGATCGTGACCAACTTGCTTTTCAACCTCCATGCTCAATCTTCATTCCCTATAACACTTAACAAACCAAATTCTTACATGTTATTATTTCTACACAACTCTTGTGATAATCTTTTACTCATTTTCATATGATATATCTCTTATCAAATTACGATGATCTTTATTTTCATTATTGTTAGAACTCTCGTATCAACTAAAGATAAAATAATTTTATAATATATAAATGGATATAAATTTTATCTTACAAATTAATTCTGTGAGATTGAATTAAACTTAAAGTTCAATTCTAACATTTATGACAAAACCAACAATATTTTAATTTACACATTTTGATATCCCTTGAATGGATCTTTAATTAATTTGAGATTTAGACTCCTAGTCCATCATGCTATTTGAACTTATTTTACCTTATTGCATCAGCATTTCAGATACAATCAAAAGTGTTTGGTTGTAACTTGTACCTTTCCTTTTGCAAATTTTTAACTTGTTTCAATAAATTTAACAACTAAAGTTTTGAGCATAAGTTTATGAGATTATCGTGAAACCTGCCGCCCCAAAACTGTAGCAAGGTAATGGAATGCAGCAATGCAAAGCATAACTGTTGTTGGATCAGTTAAATTCAGTGCAATTACTTTAGTCATCAATTCATGAATATATGTAATTTCAATTTTTCTTTTTTGGTTTAAAATGTCAACAGCAAGATCAGCCTCACTCAAGATAGACCAATAAGATTTAAAAGGTCATTTTCTTTTAAAATGCATGGGGATATAATTTATAAAATATTTTTTGACATCACAAATGTTTTTAATATAACTTATACTAGAGTTAAAACGCATAATAAATAAATGTATTTGATTATATAAAGTATATTTAGATTTACAATAAAAATTTAAATTGTGATATAAAGATATTTTAACTATTATTAAAGAAAATATTAAAAATCACTTTAAAGATAATTAGAAAAGAAATATTATTAAAAGAAATTACGAATCAGTTTGATAATTTTTAATGAATTTGAATTTGAAACACAGTAAAAAACATTAGGATAATTGGGTATCAAGAAGAATATTTAATTCATATGATATTAATAAATTTTGCAGAAGAGAATCGCGAGAAATATATAACATTAATAAAATATGAGTTTAATTTACACACGAGGAATTGACATCAACTCCAATTCAATACCTTATATCTTAGAGTAATAAATTTATGAATCTTTAACATTATATAATCATTTACTTTCTCATTTTTTTTAATGTTTAACATAGACTCATACTTCATTCCCAACAAAAAAAATATTAATAATTTATTTTTTAAAATACTCTTTTTACTTAAATATTTATTAATAGTTAAAATGTTTTGAAAATTGTTCAATTAAATCACAAATTGATACAATAATAGGAAAGTAATAGATTTTATAGGAGAAGAATAAATAGTAATAAATTATTTATAGTATATTGTCATTATTAAAAGAGTGTAATATAATTTTTACTCAGATACCCTTGAGGCAACCTCGAGAAGATAACCACATGAAAATGAAAGTAGAATAACATCTACATGTTCGAGGTTTTGTTCACTGATAGACTGAGTATTTCTTAAAACTAATGATATTACGAAAGAAAAAATTGGCAGCAGAAAATGGAAACTGAAGGAGCATCTAATAATCTGAAAACATTTGAAAAAAGTATATGAAATAATTAAAAAGAAAAAAAAAGGTAAATGGGGTGGAGAGCAAGAACATGATCCCTGTCTCGTCCCATTTGCAAATGGAGAGAAGAAACTATTTGTCCCTATTATCCCATCTTAACAGATAATCATCTCCATGCCCATTACCTGTTCCATCAACAATATGCCACTCTCTTTATCTAATATGTCTCAACAATTTTCCTATGCATCATGCAACTTCCAACACTCCATATTCCTTCAAACTTCAAAATTTTATCATTTACGATATCAACAACTTCAATTTGTCTTTATTCCAGACGGATTTAACAGTCATGTACTCCCAAATCATGATCAAGAGTTACTCAACCCAACTATGTGGCCTATTTCTTGCTACTTCTGTTAACAAACTTTCATAGACCAAATCTGTATTCTCTGGATTCAACAGTTCATATCTGTTTTACAGGTGATTGGTTTGATCTAAAAACAGTTTGAGTGTGATAGCCAAAAAGGTAAATTTAGAGCGGATACATTGAATTTGTTGTATAACTTACAGTTACTGCCTCTGGCTTTGCAAGCATGCTGATGTGAATCTCTTAGTCTTAGGAGTACACTGGGTTCCCACATAACCTCTCATCAAATCAACCATCACCAATGGGATTGCTAGATACACGTGACAACCTTGTCTCATCACATGGCACCACCTCATCATGTCTTTCAAAGTTATAACCACATTATGCGGTCAATGCAATAGCCTTAAACCAAATATAACTTCACTAGGATGATGCTAGGTTGCTGTCCAACGTTGTCTTTATTAATAGGACAAAGTTTAAACACAGTTCTATCAGTATCTTCATGTTATTGTCTAATAATAAGATTTCAACTTTTATTTTAATAACTGTATAATAAAGTATCCATAACATTTCAAAATTGAACGTCAATTCTGATTACCAAAAACACTTCTAAATTTTTGTGTAAGTTTTATCTTTATTATATGCCAATAGAATTCAAAATGCTCCAGAAAACGATCTTGAGGAATCACCTCTGCATTTGACTTTCACTTGAAACGTACTTCAAATCTCACCAAAGTCCATCTGCTCATGAACATATGGTCCAAAAATGCATAGTTTTCTTTTATTTCCTTTTTGCTGGGATTAACAGGGTGAAAAGCAGTGATTTGTCACTGTCAGATGCCACTCAGAACACAAAGCAAATTCATGACCAAGAAAACAGTAATGGACATCTATATCGCTATGGACAACCTTCACATCTTAGGGGGTCTTGTCTCTGCTTTCATCTTAAGTGCTAAAAAATATATTCTTGACAATAACATGCATACTTTTGGGCATCCTATAGACCTAAGGAATCAACGAGGTCACCAATTGTAACAGAAAAAGAAGCTTGGAACATATCTGGTATTGTTATTCTGCTTGAGAAGTAACAAACTCCAGTTTCTCAACTTAGAAATGGGACATAACTTTGAAAAGATTAGCTACTTAGAGCAGAAAACCATTATCATTATTATTGATTTGTCGCACAACGGTGCATCATTTTTTGCACATAAACAGAAGACGTACTATATTTTACAAGGGACCTATCGCTCCAAAATTTTTGAACAACCATATGCTTCTGAACTCGAGCGAGCTCTGATATGGATACGCGTGTAACAAACAACCTGCGTATGAACTCAACTTAGAGCACATCTTGGTACACATCACAACTTGATTAAGTGGTGGTGAAATTGTCCATTATGTGATCACAGTAGGTTGCTCCCTCCCTGTGTAGTCTTTGAGCTTTGACACGGATATTGCCAAATCTGTACAATAATAAGAGAAATTAATTGCATGGAAAATAGAGCGAGTAATTGATATTACTATATTTTATCTTGGTAAATGAAAATAACCTATTAATGGTTTTAAGGCAATTTGAGCATCAGCATCATGTTTAGAAACATCTGGTTCAAACTGTTCGATGTATACTCTAACAGTTGCTCCTGCAGAACCAGTTCCCTGTAAAAGAAAACATTGTGATTAATTTAATTTTACGCATAAATTTCCAATATGGATTCAACTACTTTGAAAGAGACAATGTGGACAAAGAAACAGATGACACGTACCGATAAACGATATATAATCCTTGAGCCATCTGTAAAAACAAACCGAACGCCTTGTTTTGATACCACACTTCCGTCTACCTGCACATGTAAAGAAGATCAGAACCGAACAATTGCAAGGAAATTGTGAATCGTGGTAGCTTGTCCATGAACTAAAAACGAAAAAAATGAATCTGATACAAATGTACACGATGTAAAACTTACAGGATCGGTGTATGTAAAATCATCTGCAAACTGAAGGACATAACTTCCTGAAGATGAATACTTTCAACACTTAAAAAATAGCCAGGAGAGTATTGGAAAAATTTAAAGAAAGTGATTCCTGAAACTTACCATACTTATCACCGGCCTTGCTCTTGGCTATAATATCTCGTAGGTATTCTATCATCTTATTGGCACCTTCAGATTCACATTCCTATACAAGGACCTAGATTTGTTAAAACAAAGAAACATTACACTTAAACAACCTCAGAATGTGTTACAAAATTGAACTCCAACCTCGTAGTCATATCTAGAGAAGAAATTCCTTCCATAAGTTGCCCAGTGCTCCTTCACGACGTCGGATACAGAGACCAATTTCTCCCCTGGCTTCTTGTCTTTGTTACGATGTGCAATAATAGAAAGCCAAGCTAAGACAGCCCTGTAATTGGAAAGCATTTAGATAAGACAGACGATTATGCATAAGACATACCTTAGATCAAGTTTGTTACGTTCTTGTGGTGCTGTTTCTCAATAAAAAATATAACGTGTATTATTTTTTGTCGTATGATCTTAACCTTTTGAGGTTGTCCCAGTTGAAGCATAAAATGTATTACATGTTTTAGGTTTTATAGGGCCACAACATTAGAAACATCTAAGCAATTTGATTAAGTTCTATTCTTGACAAAAATTCGAGGAAAACAATGACGTTGTTGGTCTCAGATGCAGGTGTCTTTCAGAATTCTAATAATTTCAAGATACATCGAAGAAGCTAGTCTAAAAAATAGAATTGTGGAATATCTACCAGATGCCATCTTTCTCACGAATGTGGTCAGACCCTGTTCCAAAACTCTCTTCCCCGCAAACTGACAAATTCCCAGCATCCATAAGATTCCCAAAAAATTTCCAACCAGTGGGGACCTGAATCCAGGGTCCATCTTTTGTTATTTGAGAACAATGTTTAAATATATGTGAAACTTATTTCATAGGAAGAAATTTAAAAAAGAAATAAAACTTGCCTCGAAGAAAGGGAGGTTCAGTTTTTCAGCAACACGATCAAGAGCACCACTTGTCGGCATTGATCGAGCAAGACCCTGCAATTAAAACACAGAATGTCCATACTTGTGCTCTACAATGTCAAATTCATAATAATTTGTGCATAAAATTTCAACCTTCACGCCATTCTTGAAGTATGGAATTGCTTCTGTATTGGCTGCAATAACTGCTACGGAGTCTGAAGGAGTTACAAAGAAACTTCTTCCCAGAATCATATTTCTATCACCATCCCCTGAACAAAGATTGAAATATATGAATCCCATTGAATAAACACACACAAAGACTAGCAAAACATTGTTGCTCAAGCATACGTCAACCACATCTGCAATATGTCTAAAAAGTGGCATGTTATAAACCATGCCAACACTTGAACCACAAATACAACGTTTAGCTTAAAATTTTTGGTTATATTCAACAAAAGATGGAAAGAGAGAGTAAAAGTTGAAATAATGTGGTGATATGTTTACCCAAATATTGCTAATTTCCATTTGTATTTTCCAGACAAAGAGCTTGTTTGAATGAGCTTTTTCACAAGCACTCGGGAAGAAAAATAAGAAAATGAAATGAGTTTCTCCATCAGTTTAAAATTAGCCTATGGAGAAGTTAAAATAAAAAATTAGAGAAGCTAAATGAAAAACTTTTACAAATTTGGTTATGAAAAAACTAATTTCAATTTTTTTTCTTATTTTTCTTTCTGAGAAGTGTTTATGAAAAAACTTTTCCCAATATACTCAAAGGCTAGAATTGGGGTAGTATGTATCAGTACTGATTTATCAGAATGTGTAAGAAATACAATTGAAAATATTTCAATTGCATAGAGGACTTGAGTCAAGGTTATAAAGAGAAGATTGGACTTCCCCAACAATGTAATCTACAATAATTGCATAAGCTAGTATCCCTAGAATGATTTAACATAGTACAAATGAATGCCCTTGTTCAATCATTTCAATCCCCTTTCTATAAGGGCAAAGTAGTTTTACTTCTAAAATGGCCTAAATAACTTGACTATACATAACATCAAACTGGATCATGTCATCCAAGAGAATATTTTCTTCAGATGAATTAGAAATTATGTATTCTTAACAGATTTGGTAAACAGAATTAAGATATTCTTTTTTTGTAACTCTCACCTTCTCATGGGTTTTCTCATAAATCCATCTAGCCTAAAATTACAAATTCACATGTACTGTTCACAACGCCCCCTTAAAACTGATCCAACACAACCATAAAATAAACCTATTAGATCCTAAACAAAGTGGGTATTTTTTTTTATAATAAACTGAACCAAAACGTTAATAAATCTAAGCATTCCCCTGTCCTATGTCCTGTTGCTCCCACCACATTGACACAAACACTGATCGACAAGAATTTGTTGCAAAACTATCATGAATCCAAAACAGAGCAAACATGCAAAGCAGGAAGCATCTTAAAATAGAGACAAAAAGGACACAATGCAACTATAAAAGGATGGCATCAATTTTTTATTTTCAATTCAAGTATAACAGGACACAGAAAAAAAATTCCAAAATAAAGCAAAGCAACTAAGGCAACCTCCACAAACAGTGGTCATTAATAAACCAAATCAACAACAGGCAAGAATTCTTTTACTGAATATCTGCAAACAAACAATTTATTTAAAAAAATAATAATGACAATTAAGAGATTTAATTATTTCCTCTAAGGTGTTAATCAACAATCAGTCTTATAAAATCAAGTACCAAAAACAACCGGCTAGGGTCAGAAGGCAGTAACAATACTTGTTTCCAAGGCTATTTCACAATTGAGACACATATACTAAAAAATGTTTAGCCACTTAATAATAAGCTGGCTACTGCATTGATCTCACATACCATCACTGGCAGCTCCAAAATCAGGTCCATTTTCAGCGTACAGAATGTTTACAAGGTCCTTTGCATATCTGCTCAGGAAACATTACCATCAGAACTAATGTTCTTATGTATGAAAACAAAATGCAAAGAAATAAAGCACTAAACTCACGTTAGATTAGGATCAGGATGGCCGTGTCCAAAATCTTCCAAAGGAATTCCATTTGAAATTGAATCCTACATTACATAATTAACACCCAATATCAATAACTTCATATAAATCTGTACAGACCCTAATAGATGGTGGAAATCAACAATCAAGGAATCTCACTCGTTGGAAGGAGGACAAAGTCCTACTTTTATTTCATTCCTGTAATTTTAAGAATCCAAGTTAACTATGGGAATATCCTATTTATCATTTCGTTTTTCGTTTTCTTTCTTTATAATGTATCTTTACTGAAACTAAGTAATACAAAGATGAAATAATTTTCTCTATACTCTGTTCATATGGGATCAATGTTTGTACTTCACAGGTGAAAACCAGGTGCAGCCCCCTTGCTTAACAGATGCACCACTACAAAAAGGTTGATCAGCCTCTCACACTTCCCAAAAAACTTTAGTTAAAATCAGACATTTACCGTACACTACATTCAAACAAAATTACAGGCAGTAACGTGCTCATAAAGGCTTTGTTAAAATCAAATTTTGAGTCTAATGTTGACAATGTTAGGAATGACTAATACCTATTCCCCAATAGCAAAGGGAGAGTTACAAATTCATCCGAAAATTTTATGGGAATCACGATATCTCATTAATTGGAATGATTACAGTCAACTTATTTCTATTGTCATTTTATTCCTGTAATTTGTAGATTCCTAGTTGATTCAGAAATATGTTATTTATCGTTCTATTTTCCATTTTCATCCTTCTTTCTCTATAATGTATTTCTTCTCATATGAAATAATATAGAGAAATATATTTTTCAGTCTGCTTATAAGAATTTAAAGGAGGAGGAGTGGAGGACCATACCAGAGTTGCACCAAGTTTATCAACGAAGATGGGTTTAGCATAAGCACCAGTAACTGCATGCATGGCATCAAATATAAACCTAAAATAAAACACAATAAATTTAAATACTGCGGGATTCTCATAAAGCCTAAACATTATAACCAGCCATGACTCTTGAGTTGGATTTCCCTACTCTATATTAAGAAAATAAGAAAAATAACATCCATAATTGGGAAAATCTAACTTGTGGGACAAAGCAAACTATGTACAAACCTATTATTTGTAGAATGACTTCACCATCTAAGACCAAGATAAACAAGTACACTGAAAGAAACAAAATTCAAAGCAACATGGAACCCCAAATAACCCAATATTTGCAATATTTAGGGGACAAAATGACTACCTAAAATCTGGACGTGAAAGAAGTCCTTTGATTAGCTGAAAATCAAATACTGTCTGCAAGGAATATAACAAACGAATAAATAAATTAAATAAAAAAACACAAGACTGGGATCTAGTTCAAGTGAAATATTCTATAGATTATAATGGAATGTAACTGAAAGGTTATAATGATGCAAACAAATTATTTTCACCTCCAGTAGCTCCAGATAGTCAGAGACTGGGTCTATTACTTCCACACTGAAGCTTCCAAACTTCGTAACCCCAACTTTGGATAAGTCAACATCAGGAACATCAGCGATCTTTATCTCAGAGATCTGCGTCAACATAAAACATTTAACCCAGTATCTAAAACACTTTATCATTGATAATAGGAAAGGACTCTTCCTCTGGGAGATAGTATTCTTACTAATGTCACTTCCAAATCATTTTATAACTATTAGGAGCATTTACATATAGAGATACACACAATACAGATGATATGCTATGTGCCAGTTGTTAATCATGTAGTAATATCATGCTGCAATGAAGACTATTAGGACTTAAAGAGATTTTACAGAAAACGTACAACAAGACTGACATGTAATGTAACAGCGTTCTAGACACGAGGTGTAAACGACAATTAATCAGGAATTGATATGGTATGTAAAAGCTTTAGACAAATTAATTCTTTATATAAGACATCACTAAATTAGTAATGATACAATATTATAAGATCAAGATTAATTCATCATACAAAAATACAACCTAGGTACAAGTCAAAAATTTTAAAGAACAGAATGTAGGATCAGAATAGTAAGTCTTACTTGAATAATAATGGGACACTTACCGACAGCGTGTTTCCATAAATCTTGTCAGTGATGGATTCTGGTGCAGGTTGTCCACTGCTGTAATTAAACTGGAATAGCAAATCCATTTATTAGACACACAGACTGATAGATTCACACACAGTCTTAGAAATTGGCCACAAACATCTTCTGAAAAAATTACTCTTCCACAAACCTGCAAGAATGCATATGGAATACCAAATTACCAATCCCCAAGCATAATATCCATACACACCCCCACAATAAAGAAAACCAGAGTGACCCCTCTGAATCAAAGGTTTTTCAGAGTATCAACCAATGTCCTCACCAAAGTTTAAAATATAGTAACTTCAGGAGTAGCCATCAGCACTTGTCAATGCACAATTTGATCAATGACAACTTCATGCATTAGAGTAACTATAAAAGAAAGTCACCTTAATACCCCAATCATATTCAGGACCACCGGGATTATGGCTTGCACTCATAATAAATCCACCATTTGCCTGATAAAATTTAAGGAAATCAGAAGAAATGAGCAAATGAGCTAGAAAGGTTATGCTCATTATACGCCAAAATATTCCAGGAGAAAAAAGTTTAACTGGCTTGCCTTTTGCTTTCTTATTACTGCAGAAACAGCTGGTGTTGACAAAACACCTTCCCTGCATTTGGAAGAAAAAGAAATACTCAATTTCTATTAACACCGCCACAGAAGTAATTGTGCATTGAACAATAACTCATACACTGACCCAAAAAAGCTGTTTTAGCCTAATGATTCCATTCACTAATAGAGCTCTTGATTTGGAAGAAAATTAATTGGAAAAATCAACTGATTAAGATTCTTACTTTCCAACCAGAATTTTTCCAACACCATTTCCAGCAGCAATTTTGATTATGATCTGTAATGCACCAAAAACGGGGGTAAAAATAAGAAACAAAATGATTCTTTAAATACAAAGTTTAGATATGATTACTATTGTGACATTCAAAAAGGTTTACCTGTGCAGCTTCCCGGTTAAAGTATCGACCATCACCTCCCAACACTAACAAACCACTCTTGTAATCCTCCGGAGGCAATGAGTTAAACAGGGCCTACAGATGGACAGGATGTTCATTTAAATTCAAAGCAAAATCCATAAATCACAAACAATCATACATTAAATAAAATTCTACAAACCTGGATCCAATTTGCAAGGTAATTTTCTTGCATAAACACTTTCACCTACAAAACAAATATGCATGTAGTTGTAAGAAAAACATTACTCCCACACTCAATGCTTCCTTATAACTGTGTTCCTTTATTAATAGCTTTCCAATTTGCTACAGCCAGTTAATAACCAATTTTCAAACAACGATGAAAAGAAAAATAATCAATACACGGAAAAGGCTATCAAACCAGTGTTTACTAAAGAGAAAAATAACGAGTAACTAATTATGTGTTAATGGAGTAAAGAGAAACAGCAACATAGCATCCTGAAAATATAATTAACAAAAAAAAGGGGACATCCAACATTAAGACTTTGTTTCATATGCTACAAGCTTTCTGATGGAGCATAAGCAAACCAGGAATAAAGAAAATCAAAGAAGGGTCTAATTGATCACTTTGATCCATGCAGCCCAAACAAAGTTACTGTATGCAGAAAATGAGCGATGAGATGCTTCAATTTCACCGCTTTAGATTACTGGTGGTGTTCCATTGCTCAACTAAACAAGGAAACTAAAACCCCACAAGCCAGGTACCTTCTTCCGAAGCCCACTAGTACCAGTCTTTTGCCCCTCAAAGGGTTTGGTTGGAATCGAGTTAATCTTGCAACAACAAAAATATAAAAGAAAATGTTAGATTTTAGAACTTTAGAGCATTAATATGAACACAAGGGACAATGCATAAAGAAAAAACCTTAATGCCTTCAGGTTCGGCAATGGCTGTGGAAGGGGATGAGGGTGCTGACGTGGCTCGGATGGTTGAATCGTAGCGAACTCTGAAGGGAAGCTTTTGAGGCTTCAAGGAAGAAGGACATGGGAGAAATGAGGAAGGTTGAATTTTTGAAAGTGGGGCAGTGGAGTTTTGCGATTTGTAGGCAGAGAGGATGAAGTTGTCAAGTTTAGAAGAGAAAGCCATTGATGGGTGTGAAGGAAATATTGTTCTGAGTTGTTTTCTGAGAGCAAGAGAGACACCGATGCTGTGCTATGTGTGAGTGATTAGTGAAGTGATGATTTATGAGAGAGAGTCTCTTAATTGAGATAGGACACATAGATGCCACATGTACGAAGGAACACTTATCTTGAGATTCAACATGTGAATCTAACTGTGAAGTGCTTTTTTGACCCTTCCCATGATTTTTGCCAAGAAGGTTACTGAACATAGTATTTCGATTGCAGAAAGAACGGCCAAGAATTATTCATCGGACCCCATCTTGATTTTCGCCACGTGGAAAATTAATTGACCGATTTCCCTGCCTGCGTCTTTCCCTTCAACTATTTTAGTTAAATTTTAGTTTAAAATCACCTAATACTGTAATTCAATAAGCTTATAATTACTAATTAAAATACACAGCTTAGATATCAAGACTTTATATTCTGATTAGACATTTTACATACTTTTCTTCTTCTATACTTTGGATGTATATTTTACTCACTACGGCTGTGATTAACTAAAAATAATAATTCAATCATTTTGAATTAGATTTCTTATTCTTGTTTGATTTTCTTGCATGGTATTAATATGTTAACATTTTTATTTTATTTTTATTTATAAGTTAAAATTTCAGAATTTTAAAAAGAAATTGTTAATGGTTAAAAGTACTCATTGTATTATAATTAAAAATATATAGTAAAAATTTAAAACATAATGATAATTAAGTATATTATTCATTATAAGTTTAGTTATAATATATATCATTGGCATGTTAACACTTGTTTGTTATGATTTTTTTTCTTATATAAAATGAACAAGATAAGGCAACACTGAAGTTAAAGTATTAGTTGCAATTGTGAAATGTTGACCAAGTTTACAAAGATATTTTGGCTTAAAAAACAATTTACCTTAAAAAGAATTCACATATAAGAATATAAGATTGACGTGGTAAAACTAGAAGATAATGGAAGATATTTGGACTAGTAAAATTAGAAATGAAAAATAAATTTATCTTTGTAAATATTGTTTCAATTCATTTTAATTTTGACAAAAAAAAAATCTCCAAAAATTGACAGGATATAAAATGGCTATATATATGGATAGTATCTAATTTTTAAAACTAACTATTGAGATGGAGTCGTGAATAAGAATATTTATATCGGTCTCATCTTGTGAAAAAAACGCAGGACAAATTAAGATAGTGAGTTCACAAGCCTACATAAGTCTGCAGGTCGGCCCACAAGCCTGCATAAAAAAAAACTATACTTGTGTATATTAATTACATTTTTTATGGACTCTTGCATTAACGTTTCAAAATCTTGTATAGTTGAAAAAAATAAGTATTATGTATCTTTTAACGTGTTAAAATTTAAAGAATACATTGTGTATGTCGTAATATGAATATGATGAAAATGTTGAATTATCAATTTATCATCCAACCCCCTAAAGTCTTGACTTAATTTTGTGAACTTCTTAAAATTTTCCAATTTTTAAATATTGAAAATTTTATCATAAGAATTAAAAAAAAAACGGGCCAGTCCACATACCCACGGGCCAAGTGATGTGCAGGACGGACCAGTAATTGCAGCCCGCATAAATTATACGAGACGGAACGGACCAACCCGTGATATGCAGGCCTTATGCGGGATAGGCCGACCCGCATTGCCATCCCTACTCATCTTCATCTAAATACTCATTTCTATGCTCATGAGGATTCTTATATCTATTTTTGTCTTAAATTACTAAAATCACTTATAATTCATTAGATAATCTAACAAACTTATATTTATTATTTTCTCTTATTTTATATTTTCATTTCATTTGAATTAGTTTTTTTTTTCACATATTTCTATCTTTTTCAACTATTGTTCAATTTGTTAAACATTTACAAAGTTGACTCAAATATACGATGCAGTTTTTTCCATATTTGTAATAATATGATCACTGTTATGAATTAATGGTCGTCCATTGATTTATACAATCACTCATATGATTGATAATCATATTATTCATTACTCTTTATGATGTAATATTTTGTATTTACTATTTGATTTTATATCCTTTCTGGGTTACCATATTGTACCTATAAATAGGACTCGTCCTATCAGTAATGAGACACACATAAAAACAAAAGTTGCTCCCTACTCTCTCATTCTCTATTCTTCCTCTCCTTTGTCTCTCTTATTACCTTTATTTTATAACACGTTATCAGCACGAGGGTTATCCAACTGAGCGTGAAGGCATATTTTTTTTATTTTTCTCCCTAAGAACAACGCTC
>Ga0214542_1001588_pt1 | contig 46709 bp, 43 predicted proteins | sample CNSS1metaG_FD_160096 | JGI IMG/M metagenome (GOLD analysis project Ga0214542, IMG submission 160096) | Root nodule microbial communities from cowpea collected in UCLA plant growth center, Los Angeles, California, USA - CNSS1 | ecosystem: Host-associated > Plants > Roots > Nodule | place: USA... | reverse complement strand
AATCCTGGAGGCACTGGAGCGTCGCCTGATGCGCTGGAAGGCGCCGGCCATCTAGCGTTTTCGAGCGAAGTGGATACCGGTTCGCGTCAAGAAAACGCGTAGAAACAAGAAGCCCTAGCCTTGCTTAGGTCGAGAAGTCGATGCCGGTCCAGCCCGACAGCAGGGCGAGCTGGCCGGTCTGGTCGACATGGCGTGCGTAGTCCGCGAGCAGGTCGTTCGCCTCGTCCCGTGTCGGCGCCGCGATCACGGTCGCGCCGGCAAACAGGCGGATGTCGTAGGGATCGCGGCCGTAGGCCTTGGCGGCTTCGCGTATCTCGCGAACGGCACGCGCAAGGATCGGCTTGGTCTGGCCGTTGAGAAAGATCGCTTCCGCGTGCTGAGCCGCGAAGGCGCGGCCGCGCTTGGAGGTGCCGGCCTGATACAATAGCGGCGTCCGCTGCGGCGAAGGCTCGGCGAGATGGATGCCGTCGACCTTGAAGTAGGGGCCTTCATGAAGAACCCGGTGGAGCTTTGCGGGGTCCGTGAAGATGCGGCTGCCGCGGTCGCGCCGAACCGCATCGTCCTCCCAGCTTCCCTCCCATAGCTTGTAGGCCGCGGTGAGAAAGTCCTCGGCCGCGTTATAGCGGTCGTCGTGGGCGCGCCCGGCCGGAAGACCCATGCCGCGCGCGCCGCTATCGAGATAGCGGGTGACGATGTTCCAGCCGATCCTGCCCCGGGTCAGATGGTCGAGCGTCGAAAATGTGCGCGCGAGCTGGTAGAGATGCTCGAAGGTGAGATTCGAGGTGATGCCGAAGCCGAGATGGTTGGTGACGAGCGCCATGGCGGACACGAGCAGCGTCGGGTCGGCGTTGGGCAGTTGAACAGCGTGCAAGGCGGCGGCATCGCCAGTGCCGCCATATACGTCGTACACCCCGAACACGTCGGCCAGGAAGATGCCGTCGAGCAGTCCGCGTTCTGCGGTCCTCCCACGCGCGAACGTTTGCTGCTAGTCCAGTCTGCAGAAGTCGTCGATCAGCTTCGCGGGCTCATTTGCCATGTCATAACGCCTCAGCCCTATCGACAAGTGGGGAGGGGACACTCCGCTAGCGCGCTAGTGATCAAGGACTTCTGGCAAGCGTGCTGTACCAGGAGTCGTGCCTGGCAACTCTCGCGTTCTCCCCGCCTTCGCGTCGAGCCTGCGCAAGGCCACTACGCCCAACAGCCCAATCAGGACTAGGACTGCTCCAGCTCCGATCAGCCAGTACGCGAGCGTGACATAATCCACAGCCGCTGCTTTCGCTTTCGATTTGGCCACTTCAAGAGATCTCTTTACGGGACGGAGAGATGACGGTCTGCGGACGCGCGACGCAGCGCGCGTGCCCGATCATTCCCTTGAACGATGCTCGCGAAGGGCGGCTGCTCCGAGCAGTCTCTCAGCCAGAAGCTTCTTCAGCTCTGCCTTCTCCTCTTCCAAGGCCTTCAGCCGCTCGGCCGTGGCGCCGTCCGTACGCATTGGCAGGTCAGTCATTCTCGACACTTGCTCTTACCTCAAGGTCAACATAGCGCGTTCGCGGGCCAATCCTTCGACCGACTTCCGCCCCGCTTGGCCACGCCACGCGAGCGAAAATAGCTTCGTTGGTGGAGGCCCGACAAGTACCGAATGGGATATTGTTCGCTTATCACGTCCCGCCCATATCAAATTCCGGCAATTAGCCGACGCAATCTGTCAAGTAACCGCCGCTGGCCAGAGCCGTCTTTGGCATTTCATAAACACCGAAAGAGCTCGTGCGCTCCTGCTAATGCGGTCCGCTTGTCAACCTCAGGAAATATTGTTCAAAGCGGGTCACATATCGATCCAAACGTCACGGCACGAGACGGACGCAACGCTCTCTCGCGCGTCTGGTAGGTACGGAGATTCCAGGCAGTCATCGGCGCTCTCGAACGATACGAGAGTAGCTTGACTTCACGCGGTTCAGTTTCTGCATCGTCAGCCGCTGAACGATCGCGATGGAATTTGTCAGACGCGAAATCGGGTAAGTGGAGGAGCTGATACAGGCGCGCGAGATGCCCGTGTCTCAAGCATAGCGAAACGTTCCCGACCAATGATTGCGCCGCATATGCCGCGTGACCGTGCTTCAGGATGTGCGTTCCAAAGGCGCAGTCGATAAATGAGATCCGAGGTTGAGCCGCGGCTCGCCGAACCCATACCCCCACGTCAAGCTCCCACCACCAATGTAGTGGGGCACCCAATATTAGGACGCTAAGTTGCGGTCAACCCTGTGTCGCATCCAACGGTGCCGAATGCATCCTTGATGCTGACTAGGATCACCAACCACATCGCGGGCAATGACGCGGCTTGCGGTCACTGCCCGATCGAGTATCGGCGCATTCCCGCGCTTTACGCAGAATTGCTGCGTCTTAACCCCGGAAAACGCGCAACCCGAGCGCAAGTACAAGGCTACTCTGGCCGAGCCTGCCGAGCCGCAAGGCTGGAGCGGGAGAATGGCGTTTGTTCGAAGCGTACCGATCTGTTGTCGGGGCGGCACGCTCGGGTGCGTAACACGATTGTTAGTACGTTCCGTACGGTCTTTGTCGGAGTCGTGCCCGTAATTCCAGTATTCGTTATGGGGCCGGGCTTTGTGCATGCGCAACGCTGGGCGCAGTGGTCGAGTGTTTTGAGGGCGTCCGTCGTAGTTAAGGGTGTTGTTCTATTTATTGGAGTTCGCTCACGGGAGGGGCTCTCGTGAGAGCAGATGCTGAAGTGAAATATTGCGTAAGGTAGTGGAATGAGAATGGCGGGGGTGGGCGCCATTACTGGTGTGGTGCGAGATGCGAGCCAAAGTGGCGGCGGCATGGCTGCTGTTGCGTTGTCTTTGCATCATGCGTTGCTGGCGCAGCGAGTTGACGCTCGCTTGGTCTGCGGACTGGCGCCGGAACAAGATGTCGAACATGTCTACGTGGCGGGCCGAACCGTTGGCCCCATTGGCGTGATCCCAAAGCAATTGCTTTGCGGTGTGATCCATATTCACGGATTATGGACCCCTTTTGAATGCTGGGCGCAGCTACAAGCAAGGCGTAGTCAAGCCTTGCTAGTCATCAGTCCACATGGTGCGCTGTCGCCTCGTGCACTGGATCGCAAGCGCTTAAAGAAGTTTATGGCGTGGACTCTGTACCAGCGTAGAATAGTTCAGCGCGCCCATTTGCTGATTGCAAATTCAGGGCGAGAGCATGACCATCTTCGGAGATCCGGACTCACCTCACCCATTGCCATTATTCCTAATGGAGTCGATGGCCCGAAAATGCCTGTCATATCGTCGGAGAACGTAAACGCGGAGAGGAAAAAGGTCATTCTTTTTCTTGCGCGTCTCTGTCCCACGAAAGGAATTCCTGACCTGCTGGAAGCGTGGCGCGGCCTTGAGGATCGCCGTGGCTATGAACTGCATATCCATGGGTTTGGCGACCCAGGCTATCGCGCCTACTTGGAGGCGCGAATCCGACAACTCGGTCTCCGTCGCGACGTGAAGCTTCTCGGTCCACTATACGAGCGGGAGAAATGGGAAAAGCTTCACGCCTCCTCTATCTATGTGCTGCCGTCTTACACCGAGAGCTTCGGGATCACGGTTGCCGAGGCACTATCAGCAGGCCTCCCGGTCATCACCACCAGCGCAACGCCTTGGGCACACCTTGCGGAAAAGAACCTGGGTTGGATTGTCAAAAATGACGTCGGTCAGTTGCGACAAGCCTTGCGAGAAGCAGTGTCTCTTCCTCCATTTCAGCTGAAAGCGACAGCCGATGCGGCGCGGCACTACGCGGTGCAGTTTTCATGGCCTGATATTGCCGGCCAATATCTTAAAACTTTCGAATGGCTCTGCGATCAAACAGCGTCCAAGCCTGAATGGGTGAGCTTGGTCTAATGCGTATTTTGATTGTGACTCAGTATTTTTGGCCGGAGTCATTTGTTGTGAACGACCTGGTTCGATGGCTGACCAAGGCCGGACACTCAGTGACGGTCGCGACCGGCAAGCCGAACTATCCGACCGGCGAACTCGCACCTGGCTATACGCGCGATAAGGTTCAATGCGAAACGTTTGCCGGCGCACAAGTATTCAGAATCCCGAGCCGGCCGCGACACCAGGCTACGGCGCTCAATCTTGCCCTGAACTACCTGTCCTTCGCTTGGTCAGGTCTCCTGTGGTTCCCGCGGCTGCTCAAAAGGCAGGAGTTCGACGTTATCCTCGTGCTCGCGATGCCGATAACGGCGGCGCTTCCAGCTATTCTTCTGCGCTGGATCAAACGTTGCCACCTTGCGCTCTGGGTACAGGACTTGTGGCCGCAGGTCGTGACGTCGACCGGCTTTGTAGATAGCCGCTTCGTCGTAGCCATTCTTCATGTTCTAGTCAGATTCATTTATCGCGCCGCAGACACCGTTCTGGTCCAGTCAAACCAGTTCGTGGGGCCGATCGCCAAGATGATTCCAAAGAAGAAGATATTCGTCCTCCCGAATTTTGCTCCCCCGAGTGACGAAGTGCTTCCATTGCCGCTTGCTATCGCGGGCTTGTTTCCGCGCCGGTTTTCGGTGGTGTTTGCAGGCAATCTTGGCAGAGCCCAGTCGCTGTCCACGATCGTCCACGCGGCGCGCATTCTTCGGTTTCACCCTGAGATCCTGATCGTGGTCGCCGGAACGGGCAGCCATGCCGAGACGCTTAGAGAGTCAGTCACTGCTGCTAAGCTAACGAACGTCCAAATGATCGGCATGCTGGATCGCCGCATGATGCCGGAATTGTTCAGGCATGCGGACTGCCTCCTCGTGACTCTCGGCGATCATCCAGCTCTCAACGCAACCATTCCAAGCAAAATACAGGCCTACATGAAAGCGGGCAGGCCGATCGTCGGCGCTATTAACGGCGCGGCTGCGGATCTGATCGTAAGCGCGGGGGTCGGCCTCACTGTTCAAGCCGGAGATGGGGCTGGCCTCGCGCAAAGCATACTCGCTCTGACGAAAATGCCTGCAATCGAACGGCTGGAAATGGGTCGAGCCGGCCGCGCGTATTACGAAAAACACTTTGATGCGGATCAGGTGCTGAGCCGGCTACTGGGAATTTTGCAAAGAGAAATGAGTTGCCATGCCTAAGACTAAAGTCCTTATCCTGGGCGCCAGCGGAATGTTAGGCGCCGCTGTATTCCGCTCCTTTCTTGCATCCGCCGATTTCGAGGCGGTTGGAACCATAAGGGACAAAGTGGCTCTGGGCTTCTTCTCGTCGGTAGCATCGGCGCGCCTGCTGCATTTGGATGTCCTTGACGAGGACGCGCTTGTCTCGCTTCTGGATCGGGAGCGTCCTGCCGCGGTTATCAACTGTATCGGCCTTGTGAAGCAGCTTGCGTCAGCGGCCGACCCGCTGGTCACTCTACCGATCAATGCGATTTTTCCACACCGGCTTGCCCGCATCTGCTCCTTGATTGGCGCTCGTTTGATACACATTAGCACCGACTGCGTCTTCTCCGGATGGAAGGGAAATTACACGGAAGGTGACGTCACCGACGCTCAAGACCTATATGGCCGATCAAAACTCTTGGGAGAGCTCGTTGACTACGACCATGCTGTGACGTTGCGCACGTCGATTATCGGCCGGGAACTCTACAGCGCTCATTCGCTCGTCGAGTGGTTTCTTTCCCAGCAAGACGCCGTCAAGGGCTACGCAAAAGCCATTTTTTCCGGGCTGCCGACAGCGGAACTCGCTGCAGTTATTCGCGATGTCGTCCTGCCGAACAAAGATCTCGCGGGGCTCTATCACGTCTCTGCAGCGCCGATCTGCAAATTCGATCTGCTGCACCTTCTCGCGCGTCAGTACGGAAAGCGAATTGAAATACTGAAGGACGATCAGACGAAGATTGATCGTTCTCTCAACTCCGAGAAGTTTCAGAGAGAGACAGGCTATCGCGCGGCTGATTGGCCGGAACTGATCCGGCGATTGTATGAAGCTGATTTGCGTCGAGAGATGAATAATGTTTGACAACAAGACATTGATGATCACTGGCGGTACGGGCTCGTTTGGGAACGCCGTCTTGCGTCGCTTTCTCCACACGGAGATCGGAGAGATTCGCATCTTCAGCCGCGACGAAAAGAAGCAAGAAGATATGCGTACGGAGCTTAGGAACCCCAAGCTTAAGTTCTTCCTGGGCGACGTTCGAGACTACGGAAACGTTCGTGATGCGATGAAGGGCGCCGACTATATCTTCCATGCCGCAGCGCTGAAGCAGGTGCCCTCCTGTGAATTCTACCCGATAGAAGCCTTGCGCACCAACGTGATTGGCACGGAGAACGTGCTGCAGGCGGCGATAGAGACGGGCGTGGAGCGCGTTGTCTTCCTAAGCACAGATAAGGCGGTCTACCCCATCAACGCCATGGGTCTGTCGAAGGCCATGGCAGAGAAGGTTGTGCTGGCGAAATCGAGGGTGGCCGGGGACACGATCATGTGTATTACCCGATACGGCAATGTGATGGGCTCCCGCGGCTCCGTCATTCCATTGTTCATGCAGCAGATCAAGAACGGCCTCCCCCTCACCGTGACAGACCCCAATATGACTCGGTTCCTGATGTCGCTGGAAGAGTCGGTCGAGCTCGTCGTTCATGCGTACCAGCACAGCAGGCCAGGCGATATTTTCGTACAGAAGGCTCCAGCCGCCACCATGGGTGATCTGGCGATTGCACTGATAGAGCTGTTTGGAGCGAGCAATGCGGTTAATATCATTGGCACTCGGCACGGAGAAAAGCTGTTCGAGACGCTCATTGGCCGCGAAGAAATAATGAGGGCCAGTCATTCAGACCGGTACTTTCAGATCCCTGCAGACAACCGCGACCTGAATTACGATAAGTTCTTTGTGGAGGGTGAAGTGGAGCTCTCGACAGTGGACGACTACACATCTCACAACACTCATCGCCTCACCGTTGAAGGCCTTAAGGAGCGCCTGTTATCTCTCGATTTTGTCCGGGCCGAACTTGGACGATCGTCCGATCGGCCTGCTCTGTCCGTGTTGTGAAAAAAGGAGCGGCTCAGCAAATGAAGGTGATGACATTGGTCGGAACGCGGCCAGAGCTCATCAAGATGAGCCGCGTCATTGCGGAATTCGACGCTCAGCTTGATCATGTTCTGGTCCATTCGGGACAGAACTATGATTTCGAGCTGAACCAGATCTTCTTCGATGAACTTGGAATCCGCAAGCCCAATCACTTTCTGGGAGTGAACAACGAAACGCCTGCCAGGGCGATAGCGGATGTCATCGCGAAAACCGACGACGTCCTGAACACGGAAAAACCGGATGCTCTGTTGCTATACGGCGACACGAATACCTGTCTGGCTGTCATTGCCGCGAAACGGAAGCAGATTCCCGTCTTCCATATGGAAGCCGGGAACAGATGCTTCGACCAGCGGGTGCCGGAGGAGTTGAACCGGAAGGTGCTGGATCATCTTAGCGACGTAAATCTCGTGCTCACGGAGCACGCGCGTCGCTACCTGCTCGCAGAGGGGATCCGGCCGGAGACTATTATGAAGACCGGCTCCCACATGCAGGAGGTGCTTCAGTTTTACATGCCGAAGATCGAGGCGTCCGATGTTCTGACGCGACTTGGCCTGGACGAGCGAAAATTCTTCCTCGTGAGCATTCACCGCGAAGAAAACGTCGATAGCGTCGAACATTTGCGCGACATCCTGGGCACGTTACGGGATTTGTCGACTACCTATGGATACCCCGTCCTGGTTTCCACGCATCCTCGGACCCGCAAGCGGCTCGATGCGCTCGGGCAGATGGAAATGGATGATCGGATCGTGTTCGCGAAACCGTTCGGGTTTATCGATTACATTCGTCTTCAAATGGGTGCACTGTGTGTACTCTCCGACAGTGGTACCATCACTGAGGAGGCATCGCTCCTCAACCTTCCAGCGATAACAATTCGCAATGCACACGAGAGACCCGAAGGCATGGACGTGGGGACGCTCGTCATGAGCGGGCTGAAGAGCCGGCGCGTCTTGGAGGCGGTGCAGGTCGTCATCAATCATCACCAAACAAGCTCCCGGACATTCAAGACAGTGCCGGACTACGAAACGGGGCCGGTCTCAAAGCAGGTGCTTCGCATCGTGTTGAGCTATGTCGACTACGTCAACAGAACCGTCTGGCACAAAGCTTCAGGCGGAGGATAACGTTGTCAGGTCCCGTCGATGCTCTCTAGTATGATATTGGCCGCTGGCAGGCTGCGCTTGCTAGACGCTGGCGCGATTGTTTTGATTTGTTGAGGAATCGCGGAGGCTATGACGCAGCCAAAACAGAACCACTCAATGCTCGGTCGAGCTGCCCGAAAGTTGTGGGTATTTAAAGAGCTGTATGCACAGATCGGTGTGCTCCAAGACCAAGTTGCGGCCTCGACCGGCCGTGAAGCCCAAGCCTTGCGGGAATTGGAAAGCATCCGGAGCGAACTGGCAGCATCATCCGGCCGTGAAGCCCAAGCCTTGCGGGAATTGGAAAGCGTCCGGAGCGAACTGGCAGCATCGTCCGCCCGTGAAGCCCAAGCCTCGCAGGAATTGGAAAGCATCCGGAGTGAACTTGCAGCTTCGTCCGCCCGTGAAGCCCAAGTCTCACGGGAATTGAAAAGCATCCGAAGTGAACTTGCAGCTTCGTCCGCCCGTGAAGCCCAAGCCTCGCAGGAATTGGAAAGCATCCGGAGTGAACTGGCAGCTTCGTCCGCACGTGAGTCCCAAAGTTCACGGGAATTGGAAAGCGCCAAGGGTCAGCTTGCCGCCTCAAACGAGCGAGCCGATAGTCTCGCTCGTAGCTTAGCAGATGTCGCTCGACTCCAGGAACATGTCGCGGAGCTCAGCGCGCATATCCACGAACATCTCCCTACGCTCGGCAATCTTCTCCTGGGCCGTTTCGCGGAAGCTCAGGCGGTATTTACCAGCCAAATGCCGCTATTAACCGCAAACCTTGTTGCCCTTCGCAGTGGACAAGATGAGCATTTCCGGAGCCTTCGCAACCGGCTAAACGGATCGGTTGCTGGAGCCGGCATGGCGGCGGCGGATCGTTTTCTCGACCTTTTGGAAGCCTCGCTGACGGGCACGCTGCACCCGGATGTCTCACAGGCCCCCTGGGCGAAAGATGTCTTCGACCCCGCGCGCCGGGCGGTTGGACGAGACTGGCCGTCGCGGGCCGAGACGATGATCGGCACGGCGCGAATGCGAAACTTGCGGGTCCTAACGCAGCGTGCGCTCCAAGAAAGCGTGCCAGGCGATCTTATCGAGACTGGGGTTTGGCGTGGGGGCGCGTGCATCTACATGAGGGGCATTCTGGCAGCGGCCGGAGACACAAGCCGCCGGGTATTTGTCGCAGATAGCTTTCGCGGCCTACCTGCTCCTGACGAAGCCGCCTACCCCGCGGACGCCGGCGACCAGCACCACACGTTCGCGCAGCTCGCCGTCTCGCGCGCAGAAGTCGAGGCCAATTTTCGTCGGTACGCGTTGCTGGACGAACAAGTCGTGTTCTTGGAGGGATGGTTCAAGGACACCTTGCCAACCGCCCCCATCGAAAAATTGGCCGTTCTGCGGCTCGATGGCGACATGTACGAAAGCACGATCAATACCCTCAGCGCACTCTACGGGAAAGTGTCTCCAGGCGGATTCGTGATTGTCGACGATTACATCCTCAAGGCCTGCGCCCAGGCCGTGGATGACTTCCGAGCTCGTTATGGAATTGTAGCACCTATGCACGAAGTCGACGGCGCGGCAATTTGGTGGCAGGTGCCAAAGGATTCGTCTGCCGAATCTCCGGCCAATCTCGGCGGTGAGGCATGAACCGCAACGTTCCCAAGGAAAGCCTGCCGGTGGCCGGAAAACGTCCATCACGATTGCCGAAACTCGCCGTGGTCACCACGGCTGCGCCTCCGTCTGCGAGTGGACAAGCGAGAGTTCTGGAGCATCTCATGGTACCTGCAAGAGTTGCTCCTCCGGTCTACCTCACGGATCAACTTCAAGCGCTCGAGGCCGATGGCCACCGCTTCGGCAGCTATCATTCGCTTGGTGCTCCCCGCCATCAATTGATATCTCGCGCACCCGTAGCGTTGCGGAAATTAAACAATTATGGTGGCTTGCTGCGCAGCGCGATGTCGAGAACGAAGGAAATTACGTCGATCCTGCGGGACGAGCCGGTCGATGCGATCGTGGGCTGCACGGCCAGTCCGTTCGACCTTCCCGCAGCTTACTTTGCGTCGCGGCGGCTCAAGGTGCCCTTCGTCGCCTATCTGTTCGATGACCCCATCTTTCAGTGGGAGCCAGGCATCTACCGGTGGCTAGCGCGTTTTTGGGAGCCGATATGGGGCCGCGGCGCCGGCGCCATAATCGCCCCGAACGAAGTCCTGGCGAACGACGTGCGCGCGCGTCTTCCGGCGGCGAAGATCTATATTGTGAGAAATCCCGTAGACCCTGCGGCCTTCTCCAATGAGCCCACCGGCATACCGCAGGATGAGCCGGAACGACACGCCGGACGGCCCTGCCGTTTACTGTACACGGGATCAGTGTATTCGGCGCAGGCGAGCGCCTTTCGCAATCTGAACGCGGCGCTTAACCGGTTGGCGGGCCGCTTCGAACTCCACGTCTACACCTCTCAGCCCATTACTGCGCTGGCCGCAAGCGGCCTTGACGGCCCCTATGTGCACCATCATGCACATACTTCCCAGTCGACCGCGCTGTCGTTGCAACGAAATGCGGACGTCCTTTTTCTACCGCTGTCATTCGACTCCGCGATTCCCGAGGCGATCCTATCATCTTCGCCCGCCAAACTCGGAGAGTATCTCGCCGCCGGCACTCCTATCCTGGTTCATGCGCCTACCGGGTCCTTTGCGACCGAGCTCCTGCGGAAGGCTAACGCCGCCCTGATTGTCGACACCTCCGATCCAGATCGGCTGGTCGCGGCGTTGACCACGATTTCCAACGATCGCAAACTTAGGCACGGTCTCACCGAGAACGCAGCACTCCTTGCCGAGGAATTCCACGTGGAGCGGGCGCGAGATGCGTTTTGTTCAGTCATCTCGTCGTTGGATCGCTGAATGACCGTGCGCCGCAAGATACTCTTTGTAGCGATGCACAATAGCCCGCACACCGCGCGATGGATCGATATCGCGACGGATCTGGGTTATGACCTCCATATTTTTCCGCTCGAGCCGAGCACTCCACATCACAAGCTGCGGGATTTGACGCTTCACGTTCCGGTCCTGGACGAACCGCCAAAAGAGGCCGTGAAGGAAGCCCGCCGGAAAGGTATCCGTTCTCGCGTCCTCAACTTCCTGCGTCTCCTGCGATCCGACCCAGCATATGCCTTGAACCGCATCAAGCAAGCAATGTTGATGAGTCCGACAGCGGAAGTTATCGACGTTGAGCCGCCGCCCTTTGACACCACAAGTTCGGGCGTGAAAATTCGACACTTGTCGACTTTTCAGACTATCGGCGCCATTGCCGATGTCACGGAAACCGTTCGCCTCGGACGCGATGACGAGAGTAATCAAACCACACTGCGCATTCATGGTCCTGACGTGCTTGCCTCTCTCATCAGCAAGCTCAAGCCGGATTTGATCCACTCGATGGAGTTTCAACATTCGGCCTATCTCGTGCTCGCTGCGCGCGATCGTATCAAAGGTCCGTTTCCTCGCTGGCTCGCGACTAACTGGGGCAGCGATATCTTTTTATTCGGCCGGCAACCCGACCATGCGCGGCAGATCCGGCGGGTGTGCGAAGCTATCGATCTCTACTCCTGCGAATGCCATCGCGACCTCGCGCTTGGACGGGAATTCGGATATCGCGGACCGGACCTGCCGGTTCTGCCGAATTCCGGCGGCATGGACATCAACCATGTCCTGTCGCTCCGTGATCCAGAGCCCCCCTCGAGGCGCAAGCTGATCATGGTCAAGGGTTATGATCATTTTGCCGGGCGCGCGATGGTGTCGCTTGCGGTGCTCGAGCGCTTTGCCGAGCAGCTGAAGGATCACACGATCGTTCTGTTCTCGGTCAGTGCAAAACCACGCGTCCGCGCGCTAGAACTTGCCGAGGCGGGAATCCTCAATATCAAGGTGATCGATTGGGCCACGCATGACGACATCCTGCGACATTTCGGCCAGGCGCGGATATATCTCGGGATCAGCATCTCTGACGCTATTTCGACGTCGGTGCTGGAAGCAATGGTGATGGGAGCGTTTCCGATCCAGACCAATACCTCGTGCTGTGAGGAATGGTTTGTTCACGAAAAGACCGGCTTTGCCATCCCGCCGGACGATTTTGAGAAGATATGCGAGCGCTTCGCAACCGCCTTGACCGACGACAATCTGGTTGACGCTGCTGCTATCGAGAATTTCGAAATCATAAAATCGAGACTGGCGGTCGAAGTGCTACGTCCGAAAATGGATGAGTTCTACCGACGGGCATTTGCCCAATGATTGCGAACTGCGTGTTGGTGTTCAAAGCATGAAGGTACTTCAGCTTAATTCATCCGACCTGATCGGAAGTCGTTTTAACGGCTTCGACGTTCGCCACTTACTCGCGGCGGACGGGATCGAAACGCATCATCTAGTCTGGAACAAGCTGAGCGACAGCAACGCCTCGAGCAAGTTTTTTAGAATTCCTCGCAGTCGCGACCTGACGAAAATGTTAGGAAGAATCGAGCGGGCGTATTCCATTCACTCGCGCCTCCAACTTCAATCGTTCACGCTGCCGCTGCATCGTGCGTTTCGCGAAGCAGACGTGGTTCACTATCACATCATTCACGATGGCTATTTCGGACTTGATGCGCTGCCCTGGCTCAGCCGGCTCAAGCCGAGTATCTGGACTTGGCACGATCCCTGGCCGATGACGGGGCACTGCATCTATCCGCTGGGCTGCGAAAGGTGGAGAATCGGCTGTGGGGAATGTCCGAGGCTGGACCTCGTGTTCGAGATGCGCCGCGATCGCACGGCCCAGGATTTTGAGTGGAAACAGCGGCTGATCCACAAGAGCGACATCGATGTTGTGGTTGCATCCGAGCATATGCGGCGGATGGTGCAATCATCGCCGATCGGTCGGGCCATCCGGCTGCATTGCATTCCCTTCGGCATCGACCTGCAGAAATTCTGTCCAGGCGATGGCGCCGCCGCGCGAGCGCGCCTCGGGGTGCTGCCAAACCGGTTGGTGATAGGCGTGAGGGCTTTCCCCGACAGTCCATACAAAGGCTTTGACTTCTTCCTACAAGCCCTTCGCCGTCTGGGAGAAATCAATGTCCCGCTCTGTATCGTAGCGACCCACGCCAAGGAAAAGCTCAACGAATTCATCGGAACGCATCAGATCATCGATTTGGGATGGACAAACGACGAGGCGTTGATTCTCGACACCTTCAAGGCTGCCGATTTTTTCGTCATGCCGTCGACCGCGGAAGCGTTCGGCATGATGGCGATTGAGGCGATGGCGTGCGGGAAAGCGGTAATCGTATTTGACGGCACCTCCCTGCCCGAAGTCGCCCGGGCTCCTGATGTCGGTATATCGGTCCCGATGGGGGATATCGATGGCCTCGCCGCGGCCATACGCCGCCTTGCCGCCGATGAAGCGGAAAGACGTGCGCGAGGATCGGCGGGGCGGACCACCGCCGAAGATTTGTACGGCGATCGACTATTTGCCTGGCGGCTGGCCGGACTGTACCGGTCCGTGGCCGACAAGCATGCCTTGAACAGTCCCAGCGAGGCTGCGTCACAATGAAGACGCTACTGCTCACCGACATACCGCCCTCCAGCAACCTCACGGCCGGGATTGTCACAGCGCAAATGTGCCGGTTCGTCCCCGCCGGAGAATTGGCGATTTTTTGCGTGCAAAACCGCCATCTGAGCCCGGAGCCTTATCCGGACCTGGCTGATCTCCCGATACGCTTTGTGGTCAAACCTAACGAACTCAGCTGTCGCAGCATTCGGGGGATTTCGGTTGGATCGGTTGGCGCGACCGCAATCGAGACGTTCCGCCGCCGGACCAGGATTTCGCCGCTGGTGCGGCAGGCTGTCGCCTACGGCAAAGAACAGAACGTCTCATCCCTCTGGGTCATCCTTCAGGGCCAAACCATGGTCCGAATGGCCGCTGGGGTTGCAGACGGACTCGGCGTTCCGCTCCGCGCCCAGATTTGGGATCCGCTGGATTGGTGGCTCCGGGCTCACGGTGTCGATCGTTTCAACCGCAGATGGGATCTCGCCGCCTTCGACCGAACGATGCGAGCAGCGACCGCCTGTGCTGCCGCCTCGTGGGCCATGGCCGGGCAATACGAAGAGCTCTATGGGACACCGAGCCAGGCCATCATTGCCTCGCTCGATCGGTCTATCGCGCGACGGCCAGAGCTGGCATTGCGAACCACCGGCGAACTGGTGATCGGAATGGCCGGCCAATTTTATGCCAATGAAGAATGGCTTGCGCTCGTGAGGGCGCTCGAACTCGCTCGTTGGCAAGTGGCCGGCCGTCGAGTAACCGTTCGCGTATTCGGGCATCAGCGCCCGATAGCCATACCAGACGATCATCTTGATTTTCTTGGTTGGCAATCGCAGGCGAAATCCGTGGAGCTATTGTCGGATTCGTGCGACATTCTCTACTGCCCGTACCCCTATGCGACTTCGATGGCCGACGTCGCCAAACTCAGTTTCCCATCCAAAATCCCAACCTACCTCGCCGCGGGCAGACCAATCCTTTTCCACGGGCCGGACTATGCAGGTCCTGCGCAATACCTGAAATCGACGGGCGCCGGGTTCATTTGCCAGTCCATGGACCCCGACGCCGTATATGATGGCTTGATGCATTTGGTCGAGGATGCCCAGCTCTATGCGCATCTCGCCCTTTCTGCTCAGGAATCCTTCATGGCGGACTTTACCCTCGAACGCATGGAAGCCGGCGTGCGCCAGTTTCTTGGGTATCAAAAGCGGGACGTATGCCTTGAGTAGACATCAGATCGAAGTTGGGGCAGCTGCGCGCCAGTTGGGGATTTCCATGCAGAAGGTTCACGTGACTGGAATTTCCAGGATGCTCGGAGGCCCCACCTATCGTTCAGCGCGTCGTCGTGTTTTCGACCGACAAGATGCCATGGGCATGAGCAATGCGTTCATGGAAAAGCCGATGGCTGTCAAAGCAACCTCACTCGCACTCGACACGGACACGATCCTGTGTGCCAATCGCTACGGAAAAGTCATGGCCTCCCGCGGGTACGTGATCGCTTCTTTTGTGACGCACGCGAAGGCCGGCCCTTCGATCACGCCAACCGATCGGACGACACCTCCGAAAGCACGGAATTGCTCGATGTCCACCGCGTGGAAAACGGTCTTTTGAACCTGGATTTCGCCCAGGACGAACTCTCCCGGAAAAGTTGAACCTCAACAATGCAGCACCATCCAGCCTCGCTCGCCGAACTCGTCAAAGCACTGGGACGTCACCGCGTCCTTATCTTTCGTCTCGCGGCGCGGGAGTTCACACAGCGGTTTCGCGGCAGCATGCTCGGCGGCACCTGGGCGGTGCTGATGCCGCTGTTCACGGCGGCGGTGTATACCTTCGTTTTCAGCAAGGTGTTCCAGGCGCGCTGGCCAGGCATGTCTGACGGACCGTTCGACTTCGCCGTCATCTGTCTGACCGGAATGGTGGTCCATACGATATTCGCCGAGGCAGTGGCGCGCGCTCCTGCTCTTGTGCTTGGAAACGCAAGCTACGTCACAAAGGTGGTGTTCCCGCTCGAGATATTGCCAGTCGTTACCGTCCTTACGGCGCTCGTGAACGCAGGCATCGGCATCGCCATCGTCCTCATCGGCAACCTTCTGCTGAATGGAAAGATCTACTTCACTGTTCTGATGCTGCCGCTTGTGATCGCTCCTTATCTGCTGTTTGTGATCGGCTTGGTGTTCTTCTTTGCAGCCGCGGGCGTCTATCTACGCGACCTTTCGCAACTTGTCTCCTTGCTCATCACCGTGACGTTGTTCCTGACGCCGATCTTCTTTCCGATCGAGGCGATTCCAGAATCGTTCAGAGGCGTCATCCTACTCAATCCGCTCACCTTCGTGGTGCAACAAGCGCGCGACGTCACGATTTTCGGCCGGTGGCCGGATTTCGTCGGACTTACGATTTACAGTCTGGCGGCGCTGGCAGCGCTTGCATGCGGATTTTGGATTTTTCAGAGGTTAAGAAACGGATTCGCCGATGTCCTCTGACCTGGCCATTGCGGCCAAAGGCCTCTCGAAGGCGTATCTAATCTATTCCCAGCCCACCGATCGTCTGCTGCAGGGCGTAGTGCCACGTCTGCAACGGTATGTCCGCCCGGTGGCGCGCTGCTTCGGCGCTGAACTCGGCGAGAAGACCTATTTCAGTCGTCACTGGGCATTGCAGGAGCTCGACTTCAAAGTAGCCCGCGGTGAGACTGTAGGCGTGATCGGCCGCAACGGATCGGGCAAGTCGACGCTGTTGCAATTAGTATGTGGCACCTTGACTCCGACGGCCGGCGACGTTCAGGTCAAAGGAAGGGTCGCGGCGCTTTTGGAACTAGGGTCGGGTTTCAATCCGGAATATACGGGCCGCGAGAACGTGATTCTGAACGCCTCGGTGCTCGGACTGTCCCAGGAGGAGACTAGGGCACGAATGGACGACATCGTCGCTTTCGCAGATATCGGCGGCTTCGTGGACCAGCCGGTCAAGACATATTCCAGTGGCATGGCGATGCGGTTGGCGTTCGCCGTGATCGCCCATGTCGACGCCGATATTCTTATCATCGATGAGGCGCTGGCCGTCGGTGACGCCTATTTCCAGCAAAAATGCCTGCGCTGGCTGCGGCAATTCCGAGAGACCGGCACGGTTCTGTTTTGCGGTCACGACACCGGCGCCGTGATGAGTCTCTGCCAGCGCGCCCTCTGGCTCGACAAAGGACGACTGCAAATGGAGGGCACCGCCAAGGATGTCTGTGAGGCATATGCCGCGGCGATCCAGGCCCAGGCGATGGGTTTGCCGGAAAATGTTGTTCGATTGGCGCGCCCCCGCCCTCGTAAAGTCGCGGCCAGTCAGAACCAAACCTCCGACAAGGGGGCAGGGTCCTTGGCAATGCCTCCTGCTAAGGAAGGCGAGGCGGCCAGGAGGCCTCGGCCGCCTGCACCACAGGCGGAGCCGCCTATCTTTGACGTCCGCGAGGAGAGCAGCTCTTTCGGCAGCGGGCTTGCCGAAATTGTCGAAACAACGATGACGGCTCCGGACGGCACGCCACTGTCCTGGATCGAGGGCGGCGAGGCAATCGCGATAACCATTCGGATCAAGATCGCCGCGGATATGGAAAGTCCCATCGTCGGCTTTCATGTCAAAGATCGCCTCGGCCAACCATTGTTCGGGGACAACACATTTTTGAGCTATGCCGACCAAGGATTGGTTTTTCGGCAAGGACAGCAGGTCGCGGCCCGCTTCGTGTTCGTTCTCCCTAACCTCGCATCCGGACGCTACTCCGTGACGACGGCCATCGCCTCCGGCACTCTCGACGTCCATGTGCAGCACCATTGGCAACACGACGCGCTGCTGTTCGACGTGCACTCGCGGCACCGTAACGGCGTTATGGTCGCGATACCTATGCAAGAAATGGAACTCAAGATAATCGAGACAAATCTGCGCGATTGAGTAGTCTATGAGCGCGCCTCGAAACGGACGCGGCTGACGCAACCTGACGCTTCTCTTAGCTGCTCACTCGTTAGAAAAATATCCGCGCCTCACTCGGCTTAGAGAGTCGCGAGCCCCGTCATCGCGCTGGCATACGAATTCTAGCCAAGTAAGAATCCGCTCCCGATCGGCGCCAGCAGAAGACACGCTGCTGTCGTTCGGTCGGGCCCGCTACTGAAATTGCTGGATGGCGCCAACATCTCGTGAACGTGGGCAACCTAAATCTGAAATTTCTGAAATCATGACTCGCGACAGCCCAATCTTAGCCGCGACGCCTTGTTGGATGTGCGCTGCGCGAGATGCGGTCGGCAAATCCGGATCGACGCACATAAGCCAAGAACTCGCAACTCACTGCGCCTGAGTTGCCTGCGATCGTTCCGCGGTTTTGCGAAGAACCGGATTGCTGGTTTGAATACGTAACACTTCTCCGCCTGCTACTCCAACCGCCAGAACGTAGAGCCAGCCCTCGTACGTATCCATCAGATGAGAGTTGAAGACCGAGCTTGCGATATTTTGCGCTGTCGCCAGCAAGCCGATCCAAGCGGCCGGGCCGCTGATGCGGAAGAGCCGTAGATGGGCTATCCACATTGTCCAAAGAATTATGATTCCGATGCTGCCCCACTGGACGGCAGCGGCAAGCGTCTGATTATGAGGATTTCTGACAACAACGGCCGATACCCCTGCCTGGCCGATCGCATCTTGCTGGAAGAGACCTCGGATCGAACCGGTCCCATGGCCGATTAAGGGCGCCATTTCAAAAAAACGCAATGACTTGCGCCAAAATTCAAGTCTCATGGCTGCCGAAGGCTCGTTCACTCCTATTGGAGCATCCGGCTGCACAGCCAACTCCGCGAAAATCGTAGAGACTTTTCGATGGAGGTTTGGAGATATCTGCCATACCCCCCCGCAAATGATCGCCGCAGCGATCAGTCCTGCAACGAGTTGCCTTCGATTTACGTACCGCACCATCAACAGAACCAACATGATGGGGATGTAAAAGAATGCAGTCCGAGCGACGTTGACGAAGGCTAGGTTAGCGAAGAATAGGCTAGCGGTCGCTCCGAGGGCCGCAGCTGAATAGCGGTTTTTTCGAGACGCGGCCTCGAACGCGAGACCTGCCAAGGCAATCGCAACGAACGCAAATCCCTGACTTTGGTCGATATAGTTTCTCACCGGAACGCCCGCGTAACCAACTTTTTCAACAATGGCCAACGAGGGCACTGCGTATGCTAGGAAGGAATACCCCAGCAAAATGACGTTCGATCCGATAAAGGCGACGAATATGCATGTCGCCCGTCTACTGTATTGGAAGTGCAGCAACAGGAGCGGGAGCAGCACCAGCTTGATCATCTTGTCGAGAGCGCCGAGCCGCTCTGACCAAGGTACCCCGGTTGCCCAGGCGGTTCCGATGACGGCAAGCATTACGAGCGCAACCGGCAGGGCTCCGGCAGGCTGACTTACGGCTGTAAGCAACCGCTCCCTCCCGATCATCGGCCAAATGAGAAAGAGAATGGCGGTCCCAAGTATGCTGGTTGCCGTGGTCGACCAAGGCAATGCCGCCGCAAGGCCCAGCACCGCGACGTCAACGTTGCGAGTTCGTAGAGCTTCCGCGCGGGCCAGCTCAGGACCGCTCCAGGTGGTACACGCGAGGCACGCTTCAGTCGCAAACCGGGATGTGGCGGTGTCGAGCTTGAGAGCTAGCAACGTGAGCATCGGAAGAAGCAAGTTCTGGTCCTAGATGGGAGCTGAGCGGCGTCCCCCCGCTGTTTGGTCGCTGATGACCTGCAGCCGGCGAAGTCAATGCCGGCAGTTCACTGCATATCAAAAATGAAAAGTGTAACCGGCAACTGATAGTATCAAACGGCACTTAAACCAAACTAGGGGATAAGCCCAAGCTAATTATCGATCTACGTCAGCCTCTATGTCTTCGAAGATTGATTATGGGGCGTTCAATGCGCAAGGTGGAGAAGCCGTACAACGGAAGCTGAACAATGTTGCGACTTTTGCGGCCGGCTTGGGGCAAGGAGAAGAATGAAGGGACAGGATGCAGAATCACCAAGTACTGCACTCATCCGAGGCGGCCCTCAAAACTCATGGGATCACCCCGGAAGGAGAAGCACATCGGTGCAATGGAATGCGCGGCGCAACAACAGAAATCCGGCGCATGACGCGTGCTACGGCAGCGGTCTCGTTGCGCATGTGCATCCTGCAAAGCAGCCATCGCAAGCGGGGACTCAGCCCCCCATTTTGGCTTGATGTCCTGCATTACGAGTTGCCCATCTTCATTCTTTAAATGTGCTCCACCGACAACGCAGGCGCCCATCTATCGGAGCGGTGAGGCTAGACTCGCGATGGCGTCTGGATCGAGCTTTTTTTGTGTCCGACATGCAGTATTTGTGCGCTGTGTCGCGTTTGGCGCGGAAAAGATGATTGGCGATCCAAGGTTGCGGCGATCCTAGTGCTGCCGGCGATACGATCGTCGCACAACAGCCTTGCGGCAGCTCGCGTCATCGAACGCCTTATCCACACAGGAGTGACGGGTTGGCGGGCTGCCCAGCACCCAGGCGTCGTCGCAATGCAACGACAGCATCAGCGTCCCGGCGGCGACAGCTGAGATAAAAAAGCGAGTCATTCTCGTGCGACATCCTTGACGAGTGTATCCGGTAGCGCTACCCCGGGTTGCATGAAGGCCGGTTGCCGCAATCTTGAGATCGAAGCGCTGCGAGCATTCGCGGTGCTCTTCGTCATTCTTGAGCATATCAACACGCTGCTGTCATGGCGGCAGGGCAATTTCGAGCAATATTTCGACTTTTACGGTGGCGTCGATCTGTTCTTCTGCATCTCCGGTCTCGTGATCACCTCGGCTTTTGCCAGCGAGATGAGTGCCGCGATCGCCGCCAAACCGCGCAGCTATTGGCGAGCTGCGGTCCCGTTCTGGATCAGGCGCATCTTCCGGATCTGGCCGCTCTCGTGGATCGTGTTTCTGGTCACAGCGCTGCTGATGCTGCACCTCAACGACTGGAGCGATATCGTCCTGCGGGGCATGACCGCGATTTGGCTGCGATAGTTCTCAACCTTCAGAACATCCATGTCGCAGCCTGCATTGATTCCACCAATCCCTACTGTGGTTCATTCTTCGGGATCTATTGGAGCCTGTCGCTGGAAGAGCAGTTCTACCTGGTTTTTCCATTTTTATTTTTGTTGCCGCGGCGCCTGATAATGCTCGGCCTAGTCGGCCTGGTCGTGGTGTTTGCCCTGCTTCCGAGAACGACGCTAGTGTGGATGACGCGGCTCGACGCGATCGCGCTCGGTGTTCTGCTCGCACTATGCCGGCAACATTGGCTTTACGAACGACTCAGGCCGACGGCGCTTCGCAGCCCCGTGATGCGCACGGCGACGCTATCTTGCCTGCTGCTAGCCCTCTGCATTATCCCGGCGATGCATATCAAGTTTTTCCCGACGGTCGTCAGCGGTTTGGCGCTGGTCCTCGTGTTTCTCGCGTCCTACAGCGACGGATATCTGATCGGGCCGAGCTCCGTGCGTCGCGCGCTGGTCTGGGTCGGCGAACGCTCGTTCGCTATCTACCTGCTCCACAACACGGTCTTCTGGCTGGTGGCTGCGCTATATCGCGGAGCGTTTCCAGGCTCTCCCGCCGGGCCCTCCGAGACGATACCGTTCCTCTTGGCCGCCACCATCCTGCTCGGCGTCTCGGCTGATATCAGCTTCCGGTGCATTGAGACGCCGCTTCGACAACTCGGCAAGCGGCTTGCGACGGCGGTCGGGACTCATCGCCGTCGACAACCCGGCAAGCCGGCCGAACCGTCGATCACCGGAACGGAGCTTCCCGTTCGGCCAATTTCGGTTCGAGCCGCCAACCGCGATATCGCAGCTCGCACATGATTGGACGTAATCGTAGCCTGGACGGGCTTCGCGGCGTCGCGGTGCTCCTGACCTTCCTTGTGCACTATTGTGGGACCTACATGGCGACGTTCCGCGGCGCCAATCCCAATGTCGTGCCGCTTGCGGGCTGGAGCGAGCCGTTCGATAAGGCGATGTACTGGCTATTTCATTCGCACCACGGCGTCTACATTTTCTTCGTGTTGAGCGGATTCCTGATTGCCAAGATCGCGAACCGCAGCGACTTCGCCTATCCGCAGTTCGTGCGAAACCGTCTGGTGCGGATTTATCCCGCCTTCCTGCTGACAATGGCGGTGTGCGTGTTGACTGGGCCGTTTCTTCACATTCCGTTTCCGAGCTGGGGCGATCTCGCCTTCAATCTCCTCTTCCTCAACGGCGTTCCAGCGCTGGGCGTAACCGGCGTCGTGTTCAACAACGTCACATGGTCCCTGTTCTATGAAATGGCCTTCTATCTCAGCCTACCGCTTTTGCTGGCGAGCGGGCGTGCGCTCCGTGTACCGGCGCTCGCGACAACCGTTCTCGCCGGTGTGGTGATGGCCTACGGGCCAGGACTTGCCGGCATGTACTTCGAATTTTTCGTGTTCCTGTTTGCTGGCGCGGCGGTCGGCCTGTTGTCGCAGGCCAGCGTTCGCGGCATCGCGGCGACGTTCCCGGACGGGATCGTGGTGCTGCTCTATTGCATCCCGACCGGACTAATGACGGCGGGATATCTGACCACCTCACAGTTCGTCTGGCTGTTCGCCGGGGTGGGCATCTTGATGCTGTGCAAGGCTAGCGCCGGCGAGGGCTGGCTCGCCCGCTCTCTGTCATGGTCGCCACTGGTTGCGCTCGGACGGATATCCTATTCGTTCTACCTGCTGCATTCGGTGGCGCTGGCCGCGGTGTTTGCGCTGTGGTGGCGGCTTGCGAGTCCCCCGCTTGGGGATGTGTTCAATGTCGTGTATCTGGGCGTCCTCGGTTTTGCCGGCGCGGCGGCGTTAGGTTGGGCCTCGTTCGTGCTCGCCGAGCGGTTCTACTTCCGAATGCGCGACCATTAACAATGGGCATTCCGCATCAGTCAGCTCAGTTGCCTACTGAATGGCGGAGAAGGGGCGCATAGCAGCGTTCAAAAAACCGCCATAAAGCGATTTGAACTTTTTTCACCGCCCGACGCCGCCGTTTCTGTGCTTTTTCGATCGCAGGCTACCTCGCACTCCTTGCTGTGGTGTCGTTCCGGCGGTAATCGGCGGCTATATCGTACTACAGAGGGGTATCGGCGGACTTTGGCGCGCCCGACGCGATTCGAACATTTAGCCTCCATCTTTTGAAGGAGGCGCACTATCCAGCTGAGCTACGGGAGCATCCCTTCGATGGCTAACGGACTTGGCCATCAACTAAGCAACCTCTGATCCGCGGCCATAGTGCTGGACTACGACCTTCTTTCCTCTTGTTCGCTACTACTGTCCCAAAACTGTTTGCGCGGATGCTCGCTGAGTTTCTGCGGACATCGAGCGGTGCGTTCAAGTCACTGTTTTTGCAGGTCTTTTACCGCCTCATTCTTAACGAGTGTCCTTAATATCAGCCTTCAGAGGGCAATGGCCTAACTAAGCGGCCAAGCGTGGGATTGCCGCTTCCATCAATCGCAACAATCGGGTGTTGCGTGTCCGCGATTTGAACCCACCATTCTACAGGCATTGAAACGTCGCCCGCGATCTTACGCCTCTCATTTTCAGTTTGGGCGCCCATTCTACCGCTTAGCCTTACTTGGCCGACGACTGCGGCTCGGCTGCGGCACCAGTGGTACATCCTCAAGGCGCTCAGGGCGCGCCTCGCCTTGGCCGCTTCGGACGTCGGCGTCGCGGACAGCCCTGCTAAAGTCGAGGTCGGTTAGTTCTTCGATGTGCGCAATTGTAGTCAGGAAATCGTCCACGCGGTCCAGCTCATCGGGGTCCTGAAACGCTTCTGGCAGCCCAGTCAGATCGATGGATTCCGAGCCGAACAATGCCTCGGGCCACGGCCCGAAGACTGGCTGCTGATCCGCGATCATTCCGAGCGACCTGAGGCCATCGTCATCGGCCCACACTGCAATCTTAAAGAAGCGGCCCGGCACCTGAATATCGCGATACTCTCTATCATCATCGGTGAAGATCGGCCCGGTGAAGGAACAGACGCGCGTCCGCATTGTGCGGGCATTGCGCAGGATGAGATTTTCGACGGCACGCCAAAGTTTGCCGCCGCCCGTTCCGGGCTTGTTGGGATTGCCTTTTCCCATGTTGAAAAAGCCGACCTGCGGAACGCAGTTTGTAAAGTGGAATGTATCTGCTTCGGCCAGCTTTGCCTGGGTCGGCGTACCCCATGCGGGATCGAGCCGTCGCACCATGTGGCCGCGCTGGAACATACGCAAGGTGCGTTGCATCTTTGTCGAAGTCGGAAATCCAGGAACGTTTTGTTTCTCGTAGGTCGCGCTGCTTGCGACCGCATCGACCGGACGAAGCCGGTTGTCATCAAACCACTCTTCAGAGGCCTCAGCGCCCTCGAGGCTTTCGGACAAACCATGCTTCGGGTTGCTTGGATCGAGCGCCGCCACCTGGCCAGTATCACGATCGATGAATTTTGACGTGCGGCCATCGATGTTGCAAGCAGTCACGAATACCAATCTTCGTTTTGCGTTCACGAGTACGCTGAAATGATGATACTGGAATTCGAAGGGATTATCGCCAGCACGCGCGTCCTTATTGCGCGCGGCATCGTTCCGTTGGGCTTGCGAGAGCTTTGGTAATGGCACCACATGACCCGCAATAAAGCCGGGTTCATAGCCACCACGATCACTGTAATCATCAACTGGGACAAGCTTTTCCGCCGCAGGGATCAGCAACGGGGCTGGCTCCACTGGAGCCTTCGCGGGAGCGGCAGGTACCCCGCCTGCAAGTAGAGGGGCCCGGACGGTGATTTCGATCGGGAATGTCCAACTGATAGAACCATCGGTATTGGTGCGCGGCCCAGCTGGAGCGCCCCCCGAATCTCCACCGGTCGCCGCCTCCGTCGGGTGTTCACAACTTCCCATTGACGCATGGCGCTTTCGATCAGAGCCGTTTGAATGGCCGGAATCTTCGAACGCCGCGCCTTGATTGCCTGCACGATGCTGCTGATGCGAATTCCCTCATTGACCTCACGCGGTACCCGCTGCCCCGCATCATCGATCAAATCGCGAAATGGGCCACCCCAGTGGTGAAGCGCAACGACTTGCCACTGATTATTGAAGACGGGTGAGCCGGATGAACCTGGCAGCGTAGCGGCGACGTAGTGCAGCGCTTGCGGCGCGCGCGCAACCAGTCGGTTTTCCCGTAAGACTACTTCCTTATAGCGGCCGTTGGGGTGCTGAACGACGTTGACGACCTCGCCGATCGCATGCTTGTCGCTCGCGTCGGACAGGGCGCAATTGCCATAACTGGCGAGTTCACGCGCGCCCTGGAGGCGATCTCCGATCGCGATAAGCGTGAAATCGAGGCCTTCCACTCCGTCTGTTACGAAGAACACGTCCGGCGCAAAAGCGAACGAAGTCATGTTGACCGGCACTTCGTGAATGTCAAGCTCGTAATCGAATTCGACGTGCAACTGCCGCGCCACGTCCGGGTTTGGAATGACATGATTGTTGGTGATAAACAGCCGGTCGGAGACCATAAAGCCTGAGTCTCGCGGCCGATTCGTATTCCACGCCACGCGGGCCACTGCATTTGCCGCCGTCCGGCCGCGTTGGAAAAACGATACGCCGGTAAAATCGATCGTCTGACCCCACACCGCCTCGGCGCCGTCGACTTCACGGCCGCCCCCCAGAACGTCGGCGCGCTCAGCTGCTGGCATACTAGCGAACGCACGGATACCGATGGCCGTCGCCTCGGCTTCCTCGCGCGTCATGAGGTTCTTGGCCATCAGCCGGTCAACAAGCCTTACAGGATCCTTTTCCGAAGCGAGCGGATTGCCGGCGGCAACGTTGGCTATCGTCTGCTTGATAATATCCCTGTTCTTGTGGATGCGCTCTTGCGCAACCAGTGCGACTTTCGACAACGGATCATCGGCCATGACTGATGCCCTTTGGAGTAGAAGAACCGGATGTTCAGACGGAGATCGTCCCCGGCGATGCCAGCGCAGACGCGGGCGGGCTACGATCTATGGCGGATCGCAAAGCTTTACGGAAGAACTGCGGAGGCGGAATTCTCTTGGTGTGCAGCTAGTTTCACGTTTGAAGAATTTACTAAAGTGCGTGGCCTCGTAGAATCCCAGCTTTTCCGCAATCTCTCCAATTGGCAAGTCCGTATGAGCCAGTAGGCGCTTGGCTTCTAGATTGATGCGCCGGGACAGGAAGGCTTTCGCGCCCATGCCAACCGCGATTGTCGTAGCTCGTGCTAGGCTTTTTTCGGTACACCCAAGTTCCTTCACATAGTGTCCAAGTTGCTTCCATTCTGCGAAGTGTTGTTCGACGAGATTCTGGAAGCGGTTGAATCGTTGCAACGCGGCTGACCGCAGAGGGTCCAGGCTCAGCGCTCTGCCATGGATGACAGCGAGCCACGTCGCAAAAGCATAGAATTGATAACGCAGCAAAGCATGGATGTCGGCTGGAAGCTCCGCTACGCTGGCCTTATTGCTCGTCATAGCACTTCCCGATCGAGACGACGTGTCGATCAGGGAATCGTCTCGCATCTGAACAATGACATTTGATGCACGCATCAGCTCGTCGTGGCCTAGGTTAAGGGTCTGTGGCAATCGGTCAAGATCAAAGGAGAGCCGGAGGTCCTGAGATACGGACATTGCCGGTAAGAGAAAGTCAGGGCGAAACAGAATAACCCATCCGTCCCAGTTTTCATCAGTTCCGAAATTGTGTGCTTGGCCAGGCCTCAGTATGAGCAGGGCGCCTTCCGAACAGGAAACGGGTTCGAAATCCAAAAACTGAACGCACCGTCCTTTAGTGACGCAAATGATCATGTAGAACTCATAGCTATAGGTCCACCGCATGGCGCCCGCCCGTGTTCGCCGCTTGAGGTTGGTTACGCGAAAGATTTCAAGGTCATAGGGGTACGGCTTCGAGGGACGATAGCCGAGACGCTCGACATCGACCTTCCGTCGGGAAGTGGCATGCATTTCCGTGGCCTTTTCGAGTCTTATTGGCGGATGTCCGAAATGTATCATAAATTTTCGGCTTTTCGCCTTTTTCAGGAAAGGTGATGGCCTATAATCGTCATATCGATTGATCGCTCAAGGCGTGAAAAATGACGACAGATACGAACAAGATCGGAGAGGCGCTTATTGAACTCGAGCGTTCGCTGAACGAGCGTTGGAGTGCGGGCGACAGCAGCGGCTATCTCGAGAACTACCACGACGAATTGAGCTATTTCGACCCCCAAGTCGAGAAGCTCCTCGTCGGTCGTGAAGCGGTGCTCGGCCATCTCCGCGCGCTATACAAAAACCCCCATATCATTCGGAGCGAATATCTCAATCCCCATGTCATTGTCAGTGACGGCGGCGATCTTGCGGTACTGAGTTATAATCTCAATACATTCGTGTCGGATGGCGCGGGTGGCGAGAAGCAGCTTCGTGCTTGGAATTCAACGGAAGTTTATCGCTTGATCGACGGCCGATGGCGGATCGTGCATTCGAATTGGGCGCTGACGAAATCGATGGCTACGGCCTCAGCCTCCTGACGGTTCAATTCCTCGCAATCTGCGACCGGCGCCTTCGGTAGATGGGCGCATTCGCTAAGAGACGAACGGAGTGCGCCATGGGCGAGAGGATGCAAGCTGTTGTGCTTTCGGAATCAGGCGGCATCGACAAGCTCGTCGTCACTGACCTTCCGGTGCCTCCGACACGGCCGGGTTATGTCCGGATTCGCGTGAAGGCGTTCGGAGTCAATGAATCCGAAGTCACCAGCCGCAAAGGACTGTCCAGCCCGGATTTTTCGATGCCTCGCGTGCTTGGCATCGAATGCGTCGGCATTATCGACGAGGCGTCAACGGGCAGCGGTCTGGCACCTGGGCAACAGGTTGCCACCATGATGGGTGGCATGGGGCGCTCCTTCGATGGGAGCTACGCCGAATATACTCTCGTTCCGACCACACAAGTCATTCCGTTTCAAACAAGTCTGCCGTGGGAGGTGGTTGGCGCGCTCCCAGAGATGTTCCAGACGGCCTATGGCTCTCTGACCAAGGGGCTCGCCATCGAGCGTGGCCAGTCACTGCTGATCCGCGGCGGCACGTCCACTGTCGGCCTCTCGGCAGCGACGATCGCCAAGGAAATGGGCGCAGTGGTGATCTCCACTACTCGCCGCGCCGAGCACGTGGCGCTGTTGCGCGAATTCGGTGTCGATCACCCTATCGTCGATGACGGAAAGATCGCGAAGGCCGTGTGTGCACACTTCCCAAAAGGGGTTGACGCGTCGCTCGAACTGGTGGGCGGCCGGACCTTGCAGGATACGCTTCAGGCGACCCGTGTCCATGGCACGGTCTGCTTCACGGGCGCATTATCGGACGAGTGGGTGATCCCCGATTTCAGCCCGCTCGGCTACATTCCGTTCGGGGTACGGCTGACCGCCTATGGTGGTGGGGCTGCCGATCTACCGCCCAGTGTCTTCAACCGGCAGCTCCTGGCTGTCGCGGATGGTCGGCTGAAGGCTCCCATCGCCAAAGTCTATCACGGTCTCGAAGGAGTCCGCGACGCGCAGGCCGACGTTGAGGCAGGGACGACGCCTGGCAAGCATGTGGTCGTGCTCAATTGATTTCACGCTCTGCAAAGTTTGGTCCACGAAAAGGACAAGCAGATGTCAAAAAGATCCGAACAGATGCAGCGCCTTGCCGAACTCTATGTCGATCAATTGTCGGACTGGGCTAAGATCAAGACGCGGCCACTGTTTGGCGCGGTCGCCCTCTATCGCAACGACCATGTCTTCGCCATGGCATGGCACGGCGCGCTCTACTTCAAGGTCGATGACGACTCGCGCGGCGAATACGAGTCCGCGGGCTCCCAGGCGCTCGGCTATGTTAGCGATGGCGATGATCGCGCACTCAAATCCTACTGGGAAGTTCCCGCCGACGTGCTCGAAAACGGGGAAAAGCTGCTCGCGTGGGCCGAGCGCGCCTACCAGGCGGCGCTGAAGAGCGGGAAGCACTGACCTCGGTACGATGCGCTTGACGGGCACTGGAACTGCCGAGCCGCTTGCAAAGTTTGCTCCCGCGCCGCGCGTGGTCCGCCTAGGCGTTCAAGGCCGGGAATGTCGAGATCATCGCGCGCAACGAGGTCGGCGGCGGCCAGGTGACTCGGGGTTGGCCGGCGGTTCGAGATCAACTACTCGGGTTATCTGGAGCTCGCGAACCGCTCTGGACTGAGCACATTCGAATGCTGGCCGAACTCTATGCGCGACTGCTGGCCCTGCACCAGATGCGCTTCGAGACGGCGCGGGCGCGGCCGGCGGAAAAGCCTAAAATCGTCAGGAATCCGGGGAAGTGTTGACCAATGTGGGACTGGGTTGACCGAAATGTGTAAATCTATTTCGGACAGCCCCCTTCGCCTTTGAGGCAGCGGTTGGCCAACGCCAAGAACCTGAGAAGGATTGACCGAGGGCTCTATGATCAGCTCGGTTTCAACGCTGACTCGGAAGCCCAACCCGCCCGATCCGCGTTCCGCGATCGAGTCCGTCGCTTGCCGCGACTAAGCCCGGATGCTCGTCGATGGCGACCGCCGTCAACGATCTTGGCCCGAAGATCGTGATCCACACCGACGCCCGCAAACAACCGATCAAGCCCGGCAACGTCACCATCACTGAGAAAGTAGACATCATCGATCCCGAGTTTGCCGGCTACGCGCCGATCGCCCCGGCCGGCGAGCTATCGCCGCGCAGCAGGACTTCTGTCGTCTGGGACCGGCAGTGGCCTGTGAAACCCGATGTCGTGTTCGAAGGTGGCAACCTCGCGCATGACGGGGTGCTTCCCGGCGAACCGATCGACGACCTGCAGATTCTCACGACATATTTCCGCCCAGAACTGCGTCACTTCACAACTCTCGGCGACACGAGCGCGGCCACCGCCTACGCCGCGCGGATGGCGGGGCAAATCTTGGTAGCGCGCCCCGGCCTATGGCCGGAAACGGTCCGCGCCTTGATCGTGCACTCCGCCGAGTGGACCCCCGAGATGCGCGCCCGCATCGACGCCTGCAACGGCGCGAAGGGGCAAATACAGGCACTGGTACGTCGCTATGGCTATGGAGTTCCGGATATTGGGCGAGCGCTCCTGTCGACCGTGAACGATCTGACGCTTGTCGTCGAAGACCAACTCCAACCGTTTCAGCGGGAGGGGAGCGCTGCTGCCAAAGACCGTGACATGAAGCTCCATCGCCTGCCTTGGCCGAAGGAGCAACTGGCCGCGCTTGGTGACGCACAGGTTGAGCTACGAGAGACTCTATCCTATTTCAGCGACCCCCAATCCTGGAGAGCGCGGGTGGACGAGGCGACATCGGTACGCTTCGTACGGTCTTCGCTTCCGTGTGAAGTCCGCGACGGAGACTGTCGACGAGTTCACAGCCCGCATCAATCAGGCGGCACGGGGCGAGGAGGAGGGGTCGCCTCCCGGCGGTGGCAAGGATTGGCTCCTCGGCACGTTTCGCGACAATGGATCGGTGCATTCCGATTTTTGGTCCGGAAGCGCAGCTGACCTTGCGGAACGTGATGCCATTGGCGCCTTTCCGGTCGGGGGCTGGTGGAAGGAAAAGCCCTACTTGGGCTTCGACAGCACTGCGCGCTATGCGCTGATCGTGACGATCAGGGCGCCGGGGTCGAATGTGGACATCTTTACGCCAGTCGAAAATGCAATTGCCATTGCTGGTGCGATAGAAGTTTGATCGGAAGCTGGAGCTTGCGCTCGGATGATGGCCTGTCAAAGCCGTGCGACGAATGCCCATCTTCGGGCGGAAAAGTCCAGTGGTGCGACGAGTAAGTCATTGATTGTTCTCACCCCGGGGCTGTCTCTTAATCAGCGGGTCCCAGGTTCGAGCCCTGGTGCGCCCACCAAATCTTGTATCAAATCAATATTTTAGAATTACTCGGATCCGATCTCCACCGTGGAGCTTTGCTTGGGTCACGTCGGGGTCACGCAGAACACGAAACTGGCCCGCTTCTTCGTCAGCCATCGCAAGCGAACTAATCGAATCCTTGAGAAGCGCGGTTGACGAAACCGGCGCCTCGTTACTACCCAAGGATTCGGCCCTTGCCCTTGGATGAGATTGACGAGCAACACAAGGCGGCGACCGCCAGTCCAATTGCCGCGCAAACGAGAGCTCAGGAATCACAATCCTGGGGTCGGGGGTCCCTCCACCGGACTGCCTCTCCACTCTATCCGGCTGTTCGCTGTGGCAACGAACCAATGAAGCGCGCGACACCGGCTGTTGCAGCTAGTTCCCCTTGGTCGCCGGGCGAAGCGTAGCATTAGAACATAGGGTCGGAGGACGGCTTCGCACAAAGGGCATTACGCGCGAAGCTCAAGCCGCGCGACGTCGGACGCGAAAGGCACGAAAAGCTCTCGGTTAGATCGCAACCTGAACTGAATGTCGGTATCGGTGGTTGCGCATCCCCGATTTGAACCTACTCCCAACCACCTTTGGCGGCGAAGGATGCGCCTTGAAGGCTCGCTGCTGGCCCAAGGACCTGGTCCGCAAAGTGTCTCGGTCGATCTACGAGGGCGCTCGCGACATGTCGCGCGAGATAGCACGATCATGGGAGAGCCGTACTTCACGCCGTTTGCGCAAGAAGATCGAGATGCTGCTTGCGCACCTCAAGCGCATTCTCAAGCTCGACCGGTTACGATTGGCCCAAACGGCGCACGCGACGAGTTCACTCTCGCAGCCACCGCACAGAACCTTCGGAAGATGGCCGAGCTGATCGCAATGCCCACATAGTGACCACCTCGATCATTCCGCCCAGCCATGACAACAGAATACTGCAGGCCTTCTTCAACAGAATCGACCCAAAGCAGAACTCTGCTACTAAACACATTAGGATTCGGCTAGATTTTCGCACCGTTGGGCGGCCATCAAATGAAACCGGTTAGGTGAAATCTCGCTCTTGTCACGAACCGGACATCTGGACTTCAAGATCGATCCATCCGAGGCTGCCGACAGAAACCAGCAGGCCGCGAACGCTCGAGAACCGCAGTCCGCCGGCGGGGAAGCCGGGCTACCTGTCGATCTTGAACCTCCGGACAATGACGAACTCCGCAGCGAGCACGATACCATACATCGAAAGCCCTATGACGCACAGCACGATCAGGCAGGCAAAGATGAGGCTCGTTTCGGCCCGTGAAGAAGCGAACAATATCAGGTAGCCAAGCCCTTCCTTGGCAGTGATGAATTCGCCGACTACCACGCCGATCATTGTCATGGTCGAGGCGATCTTCATTCCTGCGAAGATGAAAGGCATGGCCGCAGGCAGCCGAAACTCCTTGAAAACCTGAAATTTGGTCGCGTTCAGCGCCCGGCTCAATCGGATGTATTCCGAAGGCGTGTTCGAAAGACCTGCCGCTGCGGAGATCATGACGGGAAAGAACGCGATGAATACGGCGAAGAGAAGTCGCGCCTCGGAGCCCAGCCCGAACCATATGATGAATAGAGGTGCCAACGCCACTTTTGGAACGAACTGAAGCGCGATCAGGTTTGGCAGCACGCATTCGCGCAACAGACGGGAATAGCTCAACAGCAACGCGCTGCTGACACCGACGGAGCAGGCCACCGCCAGGGCCAGGAACGCCTCCTTTGCCGTCGGCACGGCATGCCTCATGATCAACAGGAAGCCGCGGTTCAAAGTCTCCCAGATTCCGGACGGAGTGGGTAAGATCACCTCGCGCACGGCCAGAACGCGTGCTCCGAACTCCCACAGGATCAAACCGGCGATGGCGGTCGCGATGGGCAGCGCTACTGGACGAAGCCGCGTGAGCAAAGACTTCAGAGCCGATTGGTTATGGACGGGAAAGCGGTATACCAGCGTCATGACGGCGATGCAGCGGCGAACAGGGTTGACGGGAGGATGAACTTTTCGCGGTCCGCGTTCGGATAGATCAGTCTGCGAATCTGCCGCATCAGTTCGGGGAACCTAGGATCATCCTGAATCGCAACGGTTCTCGGACGGTCGAAGGGAATAGAGATGTCGGCCGCGATGCGGGACGGCCTGGCGCTCATGACGACGACGCGATCGGACAGGAAAATGGCCTCGCGAATGCTGTGCGTGATGAACAGAGCGGTCTTGTCCATCTGCTGCCACAACGAGAGCAACAATTCGTTCATGTCGTCCCGCGTGATTGCATCGAGCGCGCTGAACGGTTCGTCCATCAGGAGTACCGGAGCGTCGTTGATGAGGGCTCGACAGATCGCGGCCCGCTGCCGCATGCCGCCCGACAGCTGCCCCGGCAGGCTGTCCGCGAACCCATGCAGACCGACGGCGTCCATAAGTTGGCGGCCCCGATCCACGTACAGTTGCGTGGGCTTTTTGCCGAGCAGCCTGACCGGCAGCACGATGTTGTCGATCACGGATTTCCAGGGCAGCAGCGTCGGCTCCTGAAAGACCAAACCGACGTCGGTACTCGGCGAGCTTACGAGGCGTCCGCGCAGTTCCACACGGCCTGCGGTCGGCGCCTCCAAACCTGCTACGATCATCAGCAGCGTACTTTTTCCGCATCCGCTCGGGCCAAGGATGGACACGAACTCGCCTTGCCGGACCACAAGGCTCGCGTCGCGAACCGCTTCGACCACGGTGCCTGCCGCGGTGTAGGTCTTGCCGATGCCGTGCGCCGCGATCTCGATCGGCCGTTCTCCCATTTCGACTTTCATCCCGCAATCCCGTCGCGTGCTTCCCGGGCAAAACAGCAAGTCCCGTGCCATTCCGAGCGCGTCGTCCCGCCTGCCTCAGCTCCGTCTAAGCCACAACAAACAGCATTGAAAGCTTATTTAATAAACAGCAAGTGACTTGCATGAGGAAAAAGTTCTTTTCTTTCAATGGTCCTCGCTTGGCATGTCGTTTGCTGTTCGGAAGATATGCGGTTTGGGAGCAGCAAATGAAGAAGACAGACGGTAATGCAAATTCGAATCTCACGCGCCGGACGCTCATCTCGGCTTCGGCCGCGAGCGCGACGGCGCTGATATCCATGCCGTGGATCGCGCGGGCTCAGTCCCGAGACAAGGTTACGTTTACTCTCTCCTGGGTGCCGCAGGCCTCGAACGCCTATGCCTACATCGCGAAGTCGAAGGGCTTCTGGAGCAGGCGCGGCATCGACGTCGACATCGTGAGAGGCTTCGGATCCGTGCCTACTGCGCTTGCCGTCGGCGAGGGTAAGTTTCCCTTCGGGCTCGCCTTGAGCGGCGCAGTCATACTTGCCGCGGCGCGCGGATCGCCGGTGGCCTGCGTCGGCATTGAATCCTACAGATTTCAGATGGGTGTGGCGGTTCACCCGGACAGCGGCATCCGTGATTTCAAGGATCTGGAGGGAAGGACGGTTGGCGGCGTGCTGAATTCCGGAGAATCGCCGTTCCGAAAGGTGCTTGCGGAGCGCGCCGGCTTCGAGCTGGCGAAGGTCAACATCAACAATTTGGACATCTCGATCCTCGAGCAGTCGCTGATGCAGAAGCAGGTGGATGCGGTCTTCTGTATAGGCCTGTCGAGCTTGCCTCCGATGCTTGCCGCAGGTTTCAAGCCGAGATTCCTTCCGGCCGAGAAGTTCAAGGTCGATCTGTACGGCGTCTCGTTGATCACCCAGCAGCGAATGAAGGAGACCAATCCAGACCTTTGTCAGCGTTTCGTCGAAGGAGCGCTTGAGGGCGTCGCCTATACGATGGCAAATCCGGACGAATCCATCGATATCTTCATGCGCGAGGTCCCGGAGGTGGCGTTGGCGAAGACTGGTAGGCAGTTCGTCAAGAGCGGAATGGAGATCTGGATCGATTCGCTTCTCGCAGACGAGCCCAAAAGAAATGGCATGGGTTGGTCGGACGAAAAGGCGGTGACCGACGCTATCGATCTGGTCATGAAGTACGTCGCCCCAGAGGGAGCCGTGCGCCCTGATGCCGCCAAGCTGTTCACGAACAGGTTCGTCGGCAGCATCAAACCCACGACCGCGCAGTGGCAGGCGGCGGCCAAATGGAGCGAGAACGGCGGCCGAATCCTCGCCGGCAACTGATGCGATGCTGCGATGCCGACGTTCGAGGCCGTTCAGAACGTCGGCGGCGTGTTTATCCAGACCACCCGAAGCAGCGTCTTGCCAGGGTTCGAATAGGCATGCGGAATATCCGAGGGGAAGTAGAACGAATCGCCTGCCTTGAGCAGGTGGACCGAGCCGTTGAGGGTCAATTCAAGCTGGCCCTCGATCACGAACCCCACTTCCTCCCCCTTGTGCTGAAGCGCGCCGTTCGTATGCCCGCCGGGCTCGATGATCACGAGAAAACCTTCCAGTAGCCTACTGGCCGAGGAGGGTATCAGCACTTCCGCTAATACCCCTTCCGCCCCCGCCGCCTTGCGGTGTCCGATCGTGGTGCGTTGCTCGGGCCTCATGATCGTCCAAGCCTCGGTATCCTCGCTGCTGAGCAAGGAGGAGACGCTCAGGTTCAGGGACTTGCAAAGCCTATGAAGCGTCGTGAGCGATGGGACGGCGCGCTCGTTCTCGATCCTCGACAGCATGCTTTCGGAGCAGGCGGCCTTGGCGGCCAGGTCCTTCAGCCTCATGCCGGTCATCAGCCGAGCGTGCTTCAGGCGGGCACCGATCCGCGGACCTGCATCAGGTTCGACGGTCTTTACAGGCTTCTTTCTGACCTTTTGAAATGTCCTGCCCATCGCACGCTTCATCAAGCTCCCCATTCTCGGCGGCGCGACTTTACTCGTTGAACGAGGATTCGTGCAAATTGACGCGCTGCCGACAATTCTTGCACCGATGCTCAATTTATCTGCATGCAAGTCACTTTCATATCATGCAATATTGTTGTGTTGAAAATCTAGGAGTTTATCGGATGGCGCGACCTCTTGACCTGGGCATCTTCCTGCCGAACGCAAAGGGCGGCGCCATCATGTCGACGACCAGCCCCCCGCAGTACAACCCGACATGGGAATTGAACAAGAAGAATGCGATCATCGCGGAGCAGGCCGGATTCCAGTTCCTGCTGTCGATGGTGAAATGGCGCGGCTTCGGCGGTGAAACCAACCATTGGGACTACTCTCTGGAGAGCTTCACACTTATGGCGGCTTGCGCCGCGGTGACATCCCGCATCCAGCTTTATGCTTCCGTCGCGATTTCCACCATTCATCCCGGGGTGATCGCCAAGATGACTTCCACGATCGACGACATCAGCAACGGGCGCTTCGGCGTTAATATCGTCAGCGGCTGGAACAAGCTCGAATATTCCCAAATGGGTCTCTGGCAGGGGGACGAGTACTTCAAGCGCCGCTACGAGTATGCCGCCGAGTATCTGGATCTGCTCCGGAAGCTTTGGCGCCAAGAGCGTGTCACCTACAAGAGCGATTTCTTCGCGTTCGACGACTGCAAGTCGTATCCGAAGCCCTCGCGGGACGTACCGATCATCTGCGCGGGTCAGTCCGATAGAGGAATCGAATTCACCGGTCAATACGCCGACTACGGTTTCCTCGGCGGCCAGGACGATAGCCTGGAGGATCTCGGACGGCTGAATGCGAAGCTGCAAGGCGCGGCGGGAAAATTCGGCCGCAGCGTCGGAGCGTATGTGCTTCTCACCGTAGTCGCGGAGGAGACGGATGCGCAAGCGCACGCGAAGCGCGATGGCTTCATAGCGACCAGCGATCGTTCGGCGATGGAGGAATGGGCGCGAGTGGCAGGCATGGATTTCTCGCGCGCAACGTACAAGGATCTGGCGGTTCAGACCTTCATGGCGATACCCTATGTAGCCGGCTCGTATCAGACCGTCGCCGACTACCTCGACGGTTTGGCCGAGAACGGCCTTGCGGGCGTCTGCTTCATCTTCCCGGACTACGAGCGCGACCTGCAGCGCCTGGTGGATCACGTCCTCCCTAGAATGAGGCATCGACGCGCAGCCGCGCATGCGCTGGTGGACGCATGAACGCTCTCTCGCGCGCCTGCCTGGACGAGCGCTCCGTGGCGACCATATTCACGGCGGCCAGGACGCATTACGAATGGCAGGAGAAGGCGGTGTCGACGGACCTTCTGGCGTCCATCTACGACATCGCCCGGTTGGGCCCCACAAGTGCAAACTGCAGTCCCATGAGGATCGTCTTTCTGCTGGACGCCCGCGCCAAAGAGAGGCTTCTGCCTTCGCTCGCAAAGGGAAACGTTCGCAAGGCCGCCACGGCGCCTTGCGTGGCGATCATCGCGCAGGACCAGGATTATCTCGATCGTGTCCCCGAGCTTTTTCCGGTCGCCTACGATGCCCGAAGCTGGTTTACGGCGACCCCGACTTCGGCTGCTGACCATGGATTGCGCAATACCATGCTTCAGGCCGCCTACTTCATTATCGCGGCGCGCGCAGTCGGCCTCGATTGCGGGCCGATGTCCGGCTTCGATGCCCAAGCGGTTGACGCCGAGTTCCTGTCCCAGTCCGCTTGGAGATCCGTGTTGCTGATCAACCTGGGGTACGGTAGCGCCGAGGTGACAGAGCCCCGAAAGCCCAGGCTGCCGGTGGAAGAAGCATGCAAGTTCGTCTGACTGGGGCCGAGAACTTGTCAACACCGCACGAAGAATGGCTGGCCGGGCACGGCTTCGCCGTCGGCACCTTCATTTCGGAATCGCAACTCGTGGCTACGGCTCGCATCGTTTCGGCAGCCGGCGGTGATTTCGTGATCTTCGATTGCGAACACGGCTCTATCGAGCTTCGGGAGTTGCGGTCCGCCGTTGCAGTCTGCCGCCAGCTGGGCATTCGGACGCTGGTCCGGATTCCGCGCATCGATACGCATTGGATCGCGATGGCACTGGACGCCGGCGCTCGAGGGATCGTGGCCCCCAACGTCGAAACCGTCGCCGAAGCGCAGCGGCTGGTCGAACAGGCATCGTTTCCCCCGATTGGACGGCGCGGAGCATCGTTCGGTTCTGCGCAGGACGATTATTCCGGAGGCGACTTGGGGCGAAAGGTGGAACGGGCCAACCAGGAGGTTGTCGTTCTGTGCATGATCGAGAGCCCCGTCGGACTGGCGAGCGTCGAGCAGATCGCTGCGCTGCCTGGAATTGCGGGATGCTGGTTCGGCTACATCGACTTCAGCATCGCAGTCGGCTTAGCGGGCCAGATCGAACACCCGGAGGTTCTGGCCGCCGCCGAACGCGTAGCCAAGGCTTGCGCGACGCAGTCCAAGATGGCGGGCGTCATGACCACGTCGTCGGCGCACTTGGAGAGTTATGTCGGCCGCGGCTACAACGTCGCCGCTTGGGGCTCCGACGTTTTCGTCCTCGCGAGCGGCTTCGAAGCGGGATTCCGGACTTGCAGAAACGTGTTCAAGACCCATCACTGGAGCAACAGGATGACCTCCTTAGATAAAGTTCCCACCATCGACATCTCGCGGTTTACGAACGGTTCACACGCGGAACGGGCCGCGGTCGTCCGGCAGATATCGGACACCTGCGAACGCATCGGCTTCTTCCTTGTCAGCGGTCATGGCGTGTCCGACGACCTGCTGAGAGCCACATATGGTAGTAGCCGACGGTTCTTCGACCTTCCCAAAGAGGAGAAGCTTTTGGTGAAGCGTACCCGCCCCGAGGTGAGCCGAGGGTATAATTCGCTGGCAGACCAGAGCCTCTCGCGCAGCATAGGCATCCTCGCCCCGCCGGATTTGCAGGAAAGCTTCAACATCGGCCCGATCCGTGCGGAGGACTCGCCTTACTTTACCGAGGGACACGGTGCCGTTCATTTCGCGCCCAACCTTTGGCCGAACAATCCGGCCGACTTCAGAACGAACGCGACCAGCTACTACGAAGCGATGGAGAGGCTCTCGTGGCAGATCATGCGGATCTTCGCCCTCGCGCTGGGTCTTGAGGAGACTTTTTTCGACGTCAAGATAGACCGGCACGTTAGCAGCCTTCGCTTCATCAACTATCCGGACCAGCCGAGCCCGCCGGCCGAAGGCCAGAAGCGCGCCGGCGAGCACACCGACTACGGCGCGCTCACCATTCTCAAAGTCGAGGACGCGCCGGGAGGGTTGCAGGTGAGAGACCGTTCCGGCGAGTGGCTGGATGTGGGCTATGTCCCCGGCACTTTCGTCGTGAACATCGGTGATCTGATGATGCAGTGGACCAACGACAAATGGGTATCCACGCTTCACCGCGTGATGAACCCGCCGTCGGAAAAAGCCGGATCGAGCCGACGGATCTCCATGGTGTTCTTTCACCAGCCCAACTACGACGCCGGCATATCCTGTCTTCCGACATGCGTGTCGCCCACCAATCCAGCGCGTTACCTGCCGACCACATCCGGTGCTCATTGGCGGGCCAAAAATCAGGCTGCTCGCGACCTCAAGCCAGCCGAAAAGGTCGCCTGATCCGTTATAACGCGACGGATCCGTTCGGAATTGAGCCGAACGGGCCCGGCGTCCCGTCATAACCGAGGAGCCGCAAGGTGACCGATCCCGACCTCAAGAGAGCCCTCGGCTGTTTCGCGACCGGGGTGACCGTCATCACCACACGTTCCGACGGAAGGCACTTCGGCTTTACGGCCAACTCCTTCACGTCCGTATCGCTTTCTCCGCCGACCATATTGTTCTGCGTTGGTAAGTCGCGAGCATCCTACGCCGCGATGCGCGCCGCGGACAGTTTCGCGGTCAACATCCTGAGCTCTTCACAGCGCGACTTGTCCAATCGCTTTGCAACCTCTGGCGAGGAAAAGTGGAAGGATGTCGCTCATGGTGAAGATGCATCGGGAAACGCGATTCTCACCGGTGCGGCTGCCGCCATCAGTTGTCGAAGAACGACAACGATAGAGGAGGCTGATCACGCGATCATACTGGGACGGATTGTCGGTTTCGAATTGAGCGACGCGTGCACCCCGCTCGTATATTGCCGCAGCCGCTATTGCCTGCCGAAAGACGTTCCTGCGGACACACGCATCGGAGCGCCGGACGTTCGGTGAAGGCGTCGACCGAGATCGCCCATACCTTGTCCATTGGCAAGCGACATGATTGCGAAAATCCCGCCGGACCTACGGCAGCGACGGCTCCGTTTTTGACGACAGACATTTGCAAAAGGGCACGGGGCGACCCGCAGAAAATATCCATTCGGGGGACAAGGTTGCGAGAACAACAGCATAAAGGCCCAAGCCGAGCAACAACGACAATGATTGCTAAGATCAAGCTGGGTAATGTCTTCATGTTCACTTACGCCGCATTGCGGCTGGAGCAGGTGCAGCCTGATAGCAAACAGAGGTTGTGGAACTAGACCGGCATCAATGGATCGTTTGCCAGTCAGCTTGTGGCCCATCGCTGCCCAGCGGAATGCTCGGTGGGGCGTCGGCCGTCGGGTGTAGAGCGGAAACTGATTGCAGCGGTCTGGACCGCCGATTTTGATCCGAACCGGAATCGAACCGTTGGGGAACAGCCCGATGTGAACGCGAAGGTCGGTAAGCCCTGAATAAACAGTCTCTGAACTGCCCATTTGGCCGGGGTTCAGATCAACCTTTTTAAGGTCTTCGTCCAGGAACCAAAGGGTTCGTGAACACATAGACGTAATTCCCAACCGTGGATCCGACTCCACGCCGCTTCGTAACCTACGCATACTGGAGGAGACGCTATGAGGAAGATTGATATTTCGGCTATGCGCAAGCATGCGTTCGGCGCCGCAGCAGCAACTGCTCTTTTGGTAATTCCGATCGCAGCTTTTTCGCAATCCGTCGAGTTTGGACCGGGAGGCGTCCGAATGTACGACGGTCGAGGTGGTCGGCAATGCGAGCAATTGCGGCTTGCCTGCGAAAACAAGGACGCTCTAGGGGAACGGGGCGAAGGAAATTGCCGCAGATACCGGGAGACCTGCCAGCGACCAGTACGCAGGGATGTGTGCGCCGAATTGAGACAGGCGTGCCTCCATAAGAACGAGCTGGGCGAACAAGGCGCAGGAAATTGCCGCAGGTACCGCGAGACTTGCAGGGGGCGCCTGTAAGGTCGCCAATGTTCGACGTTGCAGAGTGGTCGGCACCGCTCGGCACCGACCCATGCAACTGTCGTCCCGAGGGCCACCACAGTTGGCGGCCTTCGTTCATGTCCGGCTGAGATATCGCCTGTTGGCCCTTAGCCGGCCGGGCTGAGGCATTCGCAATGTTGCATTGGGGAGGCAGAGCGGACGCAGGCTCTGACCGACCGCCGGTTGTGACCCGGAGCGGACGGTCCCATGGATCGGCGCGTACGATTCGCTAGGCTTTGGCTTTTGGGCGTTCGGCGCGCGCCCAGACCTTGAGCTCGAGCGCGTCGGACACCGCCTTGATCAGGAGCCCGCGGCCCTCGCGCACCGCTTGCGAGTGAGTTCGGTCCAAATTCTCGCAGAGTGCCCAGGTTACGAATTGCCCCTTGATCGGTCCCCAACTGATCGCATCTCCCAAGCCATGCTCAAAGAGCGAAGAGGCTGGCACGACGGAATATCCGACTCCGCGGCGTGCGAGGTCGAGGCAAAGGCTCAGGGTGTCGGTCTCGACGGCCAATCGAAACTGCATACCTTTGCGTTCCAGGGCGTGCTCGACCTGGACCCGCGCCACATTCGGACGTCCAGGAAGCACCAGCCGCAATCCGTCAAGCTTAGACAGTGCGACCGGTTTGTCGGGGTGTAGCGCATCCTCTCCTCGACCGACCAGCACCATCGGTTCGCGCACTAGCGGCGTCTTGCGGTAGCTGGCGGTAGGCGAGGAGTCGTACGGCACGATGGCAATGTCGAGCAGGCGCGCGGACATGTACTCGCGCAAGATATTGCTGACACCCTCGTAGACACGGAGCGTGATACCGGGGTGCCGCCCCGCAAGCTTCTCCACGAAGGGGGATGTCACCACCTGTTGCCATGCGGGCGGCGTGCCGATGGCAAGTTGGCCCGAGGCTTTTTCGCCGACCTGCTCTTTGAGGAGAGTAAGCTGGCGCAACAGAGGACGGGCGCGATCAGAGAGCATCTTGCCAGCCTCCGTGAGGTCGACGCCGCCGGGAGTGCGGATGAACAGCTTGTTGCCCATCTGGCGTTCGAGGAGCGCAATGTGCCGCGACAGCGCCGGCTGCGACAGATGCACGCTCGCAGCTGCCTTGTTGATGCTGCCGAGTTCAGCCACGCGCAGGAAGAATTCCAATAGGCGTACTTCAACGGTCATCACGACCTCGATGGCTATACAGTTAGTGAATAGCAATCATAGTCGATTGGCATTATTAGGATAACTCTTATTGATCCTAATGTCCTGACGTCATGTGCCGACGAAGGGCGGCATTTGAGGGAATTGAAAATCGGGCCGTTCGAGCCGAACTTCAGCAAGGGGAGGCGCATAATGCTTACGCGTGCAGGAGCGATTTCAACGGCACTGATGCTCGCAATTGCTATGACGGTGCCGGGCAAGGCGAAGGCGCAGGAATTTCCGGCTCGACCGATATCCATCTTGGTGATTTATCCTGCCGGTGGCCCCGCCGATCTGATGGCTCGTGCGCTGGCGGAAGTATTGCGAGAGCGCCTCGGCCAGCCAGTGATCGTCGAAAACAAGCCGGGTGCCGGCGGTCAGATCGCGGGCATGGCCCTGATCCGCGCCCCGGCGGACGGACACACGCTTCTCATCGGTGACACCGCTTCGCTCGGAATCAACAAGGCCGTCTACGCGAATTTCAGCTACGACCCGCTGACGGATCTGGAGCCGGTTGCTCCACTGATGTTGATGCCGATGCTGCTCTATGTGCCAAAATCCAGCCCATTCAATTCAACCGCCGATCTGGTTGCCGCAGCAAAGTCCAAGGCGCTGAATTATGCTTCGCAAGGCAACGGCAGCCTCGGCCACCTGCTCGGTGAAATGCTCAAGGCGGACGCGGGCATCCAACTGGTTCATGTCCCCTACAGAGGTTCAGCGCCGGCGATGCAAGACCTGATCGGATCGCAAGTTGACCTGCTGTTCGACGGTTTGGGACCCGGGTTGCCCAACGTCAGTGCGGACAATATCAAGGCACTCTTCGTTGCGGGGCCTCAGCGCTTGCCGCAATTACCGAACGTGCCCACCGCCGTCGAGGTCAGGGTGCCCAATGTCGTAATGTCTTTGTGGCTCGGGGTTGTGGTACGGGCGGGTACACCCGAGCCAGTTGTCCAGCGGCTCAGCGAAGAGGTCGGCTATGCGATGCGGCAGCCGCAGGTTACCAAGCGATTTCTCGATCTCGGCTTTCAGATCCTCAACATGACGCGCGCGGAATTCCGCGAATTCGTCAAGAACGAAGCCGGGAAGTCAACCGCGTTGGTTAAGGCCCGCGGCATCGCGGCCGAGTAAGTCCATGCCCCTTAACTTTGCCACCCGCACTGTCGTCAGGGCGCGAGAACGAATGACCCTGGACGCGGAAGTCTGCGTCGTCGGAGGCGGTGCCGCAGGAATCATGGCGGCCCTGACGGCAGCCAGCCTAGGCCGCAAGACCGTCCTGCTCGATGCCATGCCGACGATCGGCGGCCAGCTTGTCGGGACATTGCTCGGCACGATATGCGGCCTCTATTCCAACGGCCCGCGGCCATACCGCGTTACGTTCGGCGCGGTCGACGATATGCTGAACGAATTGCATGGCGCCGGTGCAATCCACGCCCGCCGTGCGCTGGACACGATCGTTCTACAGTACGACGAGATGCTTTGCGGTCGCTGGAGCGAACGGGCACTCTCGCGTGCAAATGTGAGCCTGGTGCTGGGTGCCGTCCTGCGCTCGGCCCGTATTGAAAGTCGTCGCATCGTCGAGCTTGATGTTTCGACGCGATGGGGCGACTTGGCCGTGCGCGCGGATGGATTTGTCGACGCCTCGGGCGATGCGGCCATTGCATGGCATGCCGGGTTACCTGTGCGCGAACCCCATGAAGCCCAATGGGGCACGCAGATGATCTTGCTAGAAGGCTTCGCGGAAGATGCGATCGCCGATTTCGACGGATTCCATGTCGCAGAAGTGCTGAAGAACAAGAAGCGCGAATACGGTCTGAGCCGCGAGGATGGATTCATCTTCGCATTTCCCGGCCGCGGCGTGGCGACCGTCAACATGACGCACATGCCCAATCCGACCGAGCCAATCGCGGCCACGCGCGCTACGCTCGAAGGCAGGGACCAAGCCGACAAGGTGCTGGAATTTTTGCGGCGGGAGTTTCCGAGGTCGATGGGCCAGGTGCGTCTCCGGGCCTACGGTTTGCCTGGAATCAGGCAAACCCGCTGGTTCGTCGGCGCGCACCAACTCACCATCGATGAAGTCCGGACCGGCCATCGCCCCGCCGATGCCGTCGCGCGCTGCTCGTGGCCGGTCGAGGCGCATGACCGCGCCGAGACAGTGCATTGGGAAACTTTCGAGGATCGCAACCACATGCACTACGTGCCGTTGCGTAGCCTCGTGCATCGGGATAGCGACAACTTGATCGCCGCAGGCCGATGCATAGATGGCGATGTCGCGGCTCTGGCCTCGGTCCGTGTCATGGGACCCTGCTTTGCGATGGGGCAGGCAGCTGCCCACGCTCTGGATATTTCCGGCGGCAAGTCCCTACATGACATCGATTCGAACCGGCTGGCAAATCGCCTGCGCGACAATCTCGACAGCGCGAAGATCGATCGGTGGTGCGAAGGTGTCTGACCCCGGCATGCGCTTCACCCCACCCGCGGGAGTTGCGAAACATACCCTTGTTGATGCTGCGTCTTACGACGTCGACATCTACAGCGATGAGGTGATCGTCGAGCCCTACGGCCATTATCAGGCCATTCGCGATGCAGGCTCGGCGGTATGGCTGCCCAGGAATGGACTGTGGGCGGTCGGCCGCTTTGCCGATGTACGCTCTGTGTTGATGAATCACACGAAGTTCTCCTCAGCCCGCGGGGTCGCCGCCAATGAATTGATCAATTCCTCTTCGATCGGCAACACGATCACCAGTGATCCACCCGAACACACCAAAATGCGACGAATCATACGCGCGCCGTTGACGGCGCCAGCGCTGAAGGATGTTGCCCCGCGGATCGAGGCCGAAGCCGATGCGCTGGTCGCGCGTCTGGTGAAGCGGAAAAGCTTCGATGCGATAGAGGATTGTGCTCGACATTTACCGGTGTCGATCGTGTCCGATCTGGTGGGGCTGCCCGAGGATGGACGTGCGAACATGCTGCGCTGGGCGGCTGCGACATTCGATGCGCTGGGTGCCATGAATTCGCGCGGCACGGCGGCCTTGCCGCAGATACAGGAGCTTCACGCTTATTGTCGCGATCCTTCCACCATCGCCCGTCTTAGATCCGACGGCTGGGCGGCCGCGATCTGGAAGGCTGCAAAAGGCGGAGAAATTTCGATGGAGAAATGCCCGGCGATGATGCGGGATTATATCAGCCCGAGCCTGGACACCACGATCTTCGCCACGGGCAGCCTGATCTGGTTCTTCGGCGAGAATCCCGACCAGTGGGACTTGGTGCGACAGGATCCGTCGCTGATCTCCGCAGCCATCAACGAAGCCGTAAGGCTGGAGTCTCCGATTCGGGGCTTCACTCGGGTCGTGGCGGAAGACACGACCTTGGACGGAGTGAAACTCTCCGCCGGATCGCGAGTCATAGTGCTTTACGCGTCAGCAAATCGCGACGAGCGTAAGTGGGAAGAACCAGAGAAATTTAACGTGAGACGGGATGTCCGTGATCATCTCGGTTTCGGGATTGGAGCGCATGTTTGCGCCGGCATGCATCTAGCGCGCCTGGAGATCACTGCGTTGATGACGGCTTTCGCACGCCGGGTATCCCGTTTTGAACTGGGGATGCCAACCAGGGCTGTCAACAACGTGCTGCGGGGGTTCACGAGTCTGCCGGTGACGGTTCGATAAGGCGAGGCGAGCAGCACGGCTCCGTTCTTGCCGCTCGATTCGCGAATGGGGTGCCAACAACATCTGTGGAGCGCCTAATCCATATCGGGTTCTGTGAAAGCAATTGGCATGGAGTCCGACCAACATTGTTAGCCGCCCTAGGGAGGCCATCGAATTTCTGCTTTTGGCCCGTGGCGGCCAAGCAGAATGCTCCTTTGGGCGTCGGCTGTCAGGCGTGGAGCGGAAACTGATTGCAGCAGTCTGATCGCCGATTTTGACCCCAAGCAGATTATTCGTCTGATCGTTCTTTCTGCTTAGGTAGATTGCGCTCCTCCGCGTCCGGCATCGCTAGATCAATTCCCATCAGTTTCAGTGCGATAGCAAGGCCTGCGCTGCGTGCGCCGAACCGCCGCAAAACACAACGCTAGACGTGGTGTCGGGACCGTCGTTTCAGGGGGATCAGGAGGATGTTTCCGCTCGATCATGGCGCTCTCCTTTCAAGTCCAAATTTGAAATCCTGCTGCCGAAACAATCAGCGACGCACCAGCTATGAGAACCAGTATCAATACCGTTTTGCGAAACGTCTCATCGTTGATTGTGCCGTACAGCTTAAAGCCGATCCATATGCCAGCGATCATGAACGGAAGCCCGATGCCATATAATTTGGCGGTTTGAGGCGTGTAAGATCCTGCGATAAGTTGCGAAATGGAGATGATCACAAAGGCTGCGAACAGGACCGGCTGAAAAACGGCGCGCTGTTTGTCTTTCGACCATCCGCGCAACTGGCACGAGATGGTTGAGATGATACCGCCGAGGCCCGTGACGCCTCCAAGCAAGCCGTTCGCAATACCAATGGCGACGTCAGCACGGCGGCTAATTTTGAATGGTCCGAGTGGCGCGCGTACGAGACTGTACGTTGCGTAGAGGACGAGCAATATGCCGACGCCGAAACGCACATATGTAGGATTGGTTCGCGTCAACAGCATCACCCCGATCGGGATGCCGATAGCCGTTCCCAGACTGAGCGGCCAAATGCTGCGCCAGCTTAGTTCGTGGCGCAATTTCGCGATGCCATAGCCTTGAGTGAGCAGGCCATAGCCTGCAATCAGTGCCGCGACTTGAATGGGCGTGATGATGTGCAGCCAGATGC
>Ga0214542_1001587_pt1 | contig 46734 bp, 24 predicted proteins | sample CNSS1metaG_FD_160096 | JGI IMG/M metagenome (GOLD analysis project Ga0214542, IMG submission 160096) | Root nodule microbial communities from cowpea collected in UCLA plant growth center, Los Angeles, California, USA - CNSS1 | ecosystem: Host-associated > Plants > Roots > Nodule | place: USA... | reverse complement strand
ATATATATATATATATATATATATATATATATATATATATATATATATATATATATATATATATATTATTTTATTTGTTGACAATTTCAAATTTATCATTTTTAGGAAAGGGTAGAAAAGCCCACTTATTATAACTGTTCCCAAAAAGGCCCACGAAGTTACTCTTTAAAACCCTAGCTCTTGCATCTTGAAATTCAGGTTGAAACCTATTTCTGAAGCTGATTTTGTTCAGGGTTTTATCACTCCCTCTGTAAAGTTGGTATTTTTATCCCTATCTTCGTCTTTCAGCTTCTTGGGTTTATGTTTTACTTATTTTTTTTCTTCCATGGACACGCTTTGTTTCTTAGTAGTTGAAACACAGAAAGGGACAGTGACGAGTTTGATTGAAAGGTCTCGTTCGTCGTAATAGCCCTAATCGGGCCTTGCCGACCAATCTGATATATCACCACCCATATTCTGAGTCCCTTTTCTGTTCAAACCAATTTTCATTCTTTTTCAGTTTATGGCTTTCAGTTTTCACGAAAAATTTATGTTTTTGTTTTGCTTAGGTTTGTTTTGGCTGATGATTAAATGATTAAATATAGACAAGCATATGTCTGAAGTTATTCAATGTGGATTCATCTAATCTTCTCTCTGAGGCCAATGTTTCTGCTTTTGAAATCGTAGTTCTGAATCTTTTTATACATTTTTGAAGTTCATTGTAAGATTTATTAGTAATTGAGTTTTTGAAATTTATACTGTGTTCTTTTTATCAGTTTGTCTTTAATAATCTCTGAAAACTTTTTTTCCTTTTGAGAATTAAGTAACATTCTTGATTTTTTTTTCTCATTAACTCATATTTTACATGTAGGTGGATTTTTATTTTTAATTTAACACATTTAGAAAAAAGTATTGTAATGCATTCTGGTTAAGGATTTGTATGGATAGAATTATCTTTTAACATCTCAATTGTTCTTTAATCTCTCTTGTTCTTTATCGATTACTTATATTAATATTTATAGGAATATTGTAAGAGAAACTTTAATGGTTTACCGAACTCTCTTTTAAAGCACATCAAATCCTTTAAAATTTGATCTCATGTTTATCAGGTAAACTCTTTCTCTTAATATAAAATATTGATTAACATTTAATATATATATATATATATATATATATATATATATATATATATATATATATATATATATATACACACGGATAAAAGAATTTACAAAATGAATGTGATAAAAATGACAATACCAAAAAAACATGATAAAAATGTATTTATATAAAATAAAGATGAATATATATTATCATTCATTAAAAAAAGAAAAATTCGACGTCAAGAATTCTTAGAACCGTGGGATACTATGATCTTAGAGAAAGGAGAAGAAAAATAGGAAGCATTGAAAATATAGATAAATGATAATATATAGAAGATTGAAGATTGAATTTAGAAATAGAGACAATAATTTAAATACACGCTTCCATTACTTTTATTTCAAAGATTTGGGATAGCATTATAAAAATGACCATGTTGATAAATTGAATTAGGTTAAAACAAGTAATTATATCAAAAGTTTTAACAAAATAAGAATAATTTATTTCATAAACATTTATTGAATAATTAAAAGAAAAAACAGTTTAAGTAATGTTACTTTTCTAGTTGAATATGTTAATGGGAAAGCGTTAACGTTTAATGTGCAAAAGAGAAAGAAAAGAGAAAATGCATCTCTTTAATTTTTCTTTAAAATCATATGGGATTGTGCCAAAACGACTAAAAAATAAGAACAAATCACTTTCTGTTATGTTCTGTCACTATCAAGTGTTATTTAAACTCTTTAAATATATGATTTTGTGGTTGTGTTGTTAAATGTAATTTGGTTTTGATCATGCGTAGTTATAGTTTTCTTGTTAAATGTATTTTGTTTTTCATCGTATGCAGTTGTAGTTATTGCTCTAAATTTTTTACATTCCAATTCCAAATTTTCTTGTGTAATATTTCTTGCAAAATTGTAAATAACACTCGCAAAATAAAAATGTTTTCACTTTTGGTTATTAAGATCAGACCCACAACAGTTCTCTTTCTTTGTATGTTCTATTTTTCGAAGACTATGTTGCTATGTGTAGTCTTATTTATCAAAATTATAATGGATTCAAGACACTTTATTGGATTGAAGCACAAGTTAATACAAACCATATTGCATCTGAATAATATTTTAAGCACAAATATGATAAATATATCGGATGTAACATATCCGATACATTTATTTTAAAAATAATAAAATATTATATGTTATATATACATTAAAATAATAAAATAATTCTTAAAAATATAATAAATATATAATTATTTATTGTATAAATTCAAATTCAAATTATATATATTAAAGTTATCAAATAAAAATCATAAATTAATCATCATAAAAATATTATAAAGGGATACATAACTCAAATTATTAGTGTATCATAATTTCTCAGTGTTTATTTTTGATTTAAGTCCAAGCTTTAATTTATACTAAGATAAACACTTCCTCTAAATCTACTTAAAATTTTTAAAAAATTATGTTATTCATGTAGCTCCATCTAATTTAAAAATGTTCATTACTCAAACCTAAGGCCTGTTCGCTTTTGAGGATTTTTTGAAAGATGTTCTATTCGAGTGGTTACAGTGATTTTGAGGATAAATGCTTTTTTTATCTTGCGCGTCTAGGATGAATTTGAAAGATTGTTGCAACAAATGACCCTTTTACAGCCATTGTGCATGGTAATTTCTTCACGGTACAGTGCCAATCCACTTCAACATGGTTATTTGGATCTGATCCCATGTTGTCATGGATTGATTCCGGTTGGCCTAGAATTGATCTCACATTCTTATTTCAGTGCATCGTTGAAGCTTGGAACTGATCCGAAGAAATATGAAACTTATCCGTTGTTTGAATTTCAGTAACTTTATTTGTAGTATTAAATAAAAATTTAAAAAATAATAATAACTCATACAAATATTAATTTATACTACTTATTACTTAGTAATCTCTCTTTTTTCTATATTAAAACATTTTTTTATCAATCACATCAAGCAAATCACTCAAATTCTTTTTAACTTTATTTTTAAATTGATTTACAATCATATCTAAATTCTTTAAAAAAAAATAACATACATTTATTCTCAAATCTACTCAAATCTACTCAAATCCATCTTCTTTCTTTCACACAAATTCATTTATCAAAGCGAACAAAGTCTAAGCGTTGAAAATGAATCCACGCTCTTGTGGTATACTAAGCAAACCTTGTGGTATATTAAACAAACCTTTGACCATAAGTTACACATGTTTAATATATGATCAGTTGTCTAACAGCTAAAGAAAAGGTGATTAATTGTTTCATCATACGGTTGGTAAAAGACACAAGTTTTACATTCTATAAACACATTTCCAATCATTAAAGTCATATTTGTTTTCACAGATGGATACTCATGAGACATATTTAAGTTGAAAGTGTGAAAATCAATGAAAAGGGCACAAAAATCAATGCAAAACTTTATTCTCTAAGATGTGAAAATTTGTTGAAAATGAATAACATACAATATATATATATATATATATATATATACTTCATTTCATTGCAAATAATTTATAATTTTAATTATATTATTAGAAAAGTATTATGTAATATAAATATATATATATATATTATTTTTATATAATTAGGTTTTGTTATATTTTTATAATAAAATAAGGCTTAAATACCTTTTTCGTCCTCATCTATGTAATGTTTGTTGCTGATGATCCTCGTTTTGACAGAATGTTTTAAATGGTCATCATTTTTACCGAATGTTTAAAATGGTCTCCATTTTCGCAATTCGTATTTTATTTGGTCATTTTCTGTGACGCCGTTTAAATCAGTAACGGAACCATATGTACAGTACACGTAACACACCCCAATGCAACGTAATACAAACAATGTCTCCTATACAGTGCTCTATTACTGACTTAAACGACGTCACAGAAAAGGACCAAATAAAATACGAATTGTGAAAATGAAGATCATTTTAAACATTCGTTAACGGACCATTGTAAACATTATGTTAAAATGAGGACGAAAAAAGTATCTAAACCATAAAATAACAATAGTAATAAAAAAATTATCAATATTAATAATAAATAAATTATTATTTTATCAATTTTTTTTTAATTTATTAAAACTATTAAATCAATCACTCGGTGTGTGTATACTTTTACTATTCTTAAAAATTGAGGGAATGAAAAAGAACAAAAAGAGAGAAACTGCAGTGGCAGTACTACACTGGAATGGTGTATCTGAAAAGCACTAGGCGGCGTCGTATTCAGTTTTCATATTCTTTCTCTAAATACTGTATCTGTATCCCACACGACACACACCAAACTGCACAAACATCCTTAAACCAACAGCTGTGAATGATTCATTATCAATCACTCTGTTCTGTCTCACTCACTAAACCCTCTTCTTATGTGTTCTCTCTCACTTTCCCCATCATCCCAATTCTTCACCTTTTTTCTCTGCAACATTCAATCCATCACTTTCTTCCCTACCCACCACCTTTTCTCTCAACAATTTCCGATTCCCTCATCGGGGCACGGTTAAAGTTCTCATCTTGGTGCAGGATTTTCATCTGGGTCATTTTCTCAGTGCACCACCATGATGCACGCGAAGACCGATTCCGATGTCACCAGCATGGACACGTCGTCGTCGCCGAAGCGCGCGGTGTACTACGTGCAGAGTCCGTCGCGGGACTCTCACGACGGCGACAAGTCCTCAACGATGCACGCGACGCCGGCGTTCAACAGCCCGGCGGACTCGCCCTCGCACCACTCCTTCGGCCACCACTCCAGGGCGTCCTCCTCGAGCAGGGTGTCGGGATCCTTGAACATTGCCACGTGGGGGAAGAAAGCGAACCGCAAACGTGGCGGCGAGAAAGGGTGGCCGGAGGGCAAGGTGATTGAGGAAGAGGAAGGGTATTATGGGGAGAGAGAAGGGTTGTCTAGGAGGACTCAGATCTTCGTCGGGGTTGTTGGATTTGCCTTGATTTTCGCTCTTTTTTGTTTCATCATTGCTATGGCCGCCAGACCTTTCAAAGTTCGTGTCAGTGTTAAGGTACAGCATACCATGGTTGATGCTGTTTTTTTATATTCAAGAATATTGCCACTTGCTTTAGTTTAATTTTAAATTCTGTAAATAAATGCATGGTTGACTTTGAAGTGTGTATTATAGTTTATAGTTTATAATAATCTTTTAGTGTTTGTGTGATGTAGTTAGAAGGAATCGATTACTGTATGTATTTTGCAGCAGGTTTGGGACCAAAGGGGGTTGACTTCTAACAGAAGGATTAGTCTCTTGTAACATGATAAACTAATTATTTATTAAGAGATAATAATGTTCATGTGTGTTATGCTTTTAAACAGAACTATTTTTGAAGGAAGACATGAAAAAAAAGATAGATATGGATTTAGGATGATGTGTGAGACAAGAAAGAACATTGAATGGAGCACTCATGTGGTTTGATTTGTGAAACTGAGACTAGTGATCTGTTAGGAGAAAAGTACATTCAGGGGAGAAATAAGAAAAATAAACGAAATTTGTTTATTTGTATTAGCTTCCTAATAAAACATATACTTAATGGTTAAAGTCATAGTCTCATAGCATAGCAAGGATTGTTTGGGACAAAAAATCACTGCAGTTTTTACTGGAATTCTGGAGATGTGAAAGAAATTTTGTGTATAGGTTTTATGCAATCATCTAGTTTCAGTGATGTTCACTTGTTTATTGCACACTTGTAAAGGTATTACTCTAACACAACACATTTTTTTTTTTTAAGAAAAATAGGCATTGGAGAGAAGAGAAGATAGAGTAGAAGTTGAGATCATGAGAATTATATTTACAGAAGGACATTGATTGAGTTCAAGATTATGCAGCTTCTGCCTACTTATGATTCTTTGTTTATTCATTTTTTTTTTAATTTTTCCTGCTAATTTAGAATTGCTTGTACCACATACTCACAATAAGTGCCTTGTTAAAACTTTTGATCTTCATTTATCCATATATGTAAGTTATTCATGAACTTTGGATTCAACGAAACCTATTATTTCTTTGCAGAGTTTGACAGTACACAACTTCTACTTCGGAGAAGGAGCAGACATGACAGGAGTACCAAGCAAGATGCTGACAGTAAATTGCTCAGCGAGAATGAAAGTTCATAACCCTGCAACTTTTTTCGGCATTCATGTCAGCTCTAAGGAAGTTAATCTCATGTATTCAGAGATCAGAGTTGCATCTGGTGAGGTAAGAAAACACCCTTCAGTATCAAAAACTGGTTACTACTCTTTGGTTTAGAAGGTTTGGTTTTAGAGTAATGCTATTGTTCTGCTTCTAATGTTGATAATGAGCACCAGTCTTAACTGTTAAATTCCATGTTTGCATACACATTGCTGCAGCTGAAGAAGCAATATCTACCAAGAAAGGGTACACGGAATGTGTCTGTGAATCTGCAAGGAAGCAAGGTTCCTCTGTATGGTGCTGGTGCAAGTTTAACTGGTTTGGTGGATAATGGAAAAGTACCTGTGACTCTTGTCTTTGAAGTTAGATCAATAGGGAATGTTGTTGGGAAGTTGGTGAGGTCCAAACATAGAAGGCATGTGTCTTGCTCAGTGGCTATTGATTCACACAACAATGGACCCATCAAACTTAAAGAGAATGCATGCACATACAATTGAGTGGTTTTGGTGTAGCTGTAATCAGTTTCTTGTGTGCCTTTTCAATTCTTGTGCTGGGTTTATATTTGGTGTGAAACAAGTAATAGGGTGAAAGAAATACTATAGTTTATATTATAGAAAGCTTTGGTGGTGCAATTTTGGGGAACATGAGATTTGAAATTAGTTTATTGTAATAGTATAATCTCTTTTCCCTTCTTCCCACTACTTTTTGTTTTGTTATATCTGCCATTAGGTCATATTTATTTCTTCTGATTTTCAAAAAAGAAAACAAGAGGACATGATTGGCATGTAGAAGAATTAAGAGTAAACTAACCTAGTCATGAAATTAAGGGAAATTATACAAAAAAGTTAAAATTAAAATAACTATTAATTTTTGTATTTAGTACGAATTAAAATAAACTTAAATTGTGCTAGTTAAGTAAAATATTTGAAGAATAAAATAAAAAATTGAAATTAGAATATATTTAAATCAATATATATGAACTTTCTGAAATTTTTTAAAATTATCTGTCGAAGGTTATATCATTTCGGATTACGTTTTCTAAAATTGTCTTGTGAATTTGGTAATCTGAAACCATGAACGGGAGAGGAATTCAAATTGTTAAAAGAGAACATTACTATTGAAATTTACCATCTTATGTCAGTGTAGTGTGAATAGAATGGAAGAATTAACACCTTCGGTTCCGTTCAGACGGTGGAATAACCACCATTAAACACTGTTCCCGAAAAAGAGAGAAGACAAGCACAGCAAAGCATTTATATATAGATTTTTTCTTAATACACCTGACAATTGCATATGTCATGATCCAGTTAATACCAATTTTGACTGTTACCAATCAATCTCCATAGCCTTCAATAACAGAATTTGGTTGTTGAAAGAAGCAGCATGTTTACAGAAACTGAATTTTCCATGAATGGATATCAAAGTCAGTGTACAAGAATGTCAGTTTCCAACTCAATCCAACACTCTTTCCTTGATAGTGAAGTAAGAGAATACAATTATTATGTTAATCGTCATTCTAACATATTTCCAAGCACATCTATTTCACATTGGCAAACACAAACAGTCACCAACTGCTTTGTTTAACATTGTAGCCCAAGCACATCTAGAAGGGCGAAAGAATAAAAAACGAAGTAAATATTCTCACCCAAAATTTGGAGTCAAAAAAACATGTACTCACCACTTTCAAACAGTGACAAATCTGAGGCAAAAGATCAAGGAGAATCAAACAAACCCATAAACTCAAAAATATTCAGAAGATCCAGGAACTAATCTCTCAAATTCTTCATCTCCACATCTAATGAAGCTAATATTAGGTACATCACAAAGTACATAAACACCCGCAACTAATACATTCCTCCAATTCTATCTCGTCCCATACCACGCCTATCATCTCTTCCACGGCTGACAAATGTATCTCGACGATAATCTTTAGGTGGTAGGCCACCTCTTATTGGAGAACGGCTTCTCTCTCTCACATCACGAGCCCACCGGCCATTGCGATGGTGAGGAAGGGAAGGCAAAAGAGGTGCAGGGGGTGACAGTGGCCTCCTTTCAAATCCTTTCCTTTCATCAGGGAAGCCATCTCTTCCACGGTCTCTGTTATCCCACTCCAGTGGAGGTGCTCTATCAAACTTATTTCTCCCCCTGTAGGCATCTTCTATGTAATCCATTCGCTCTCTACGGACGTGTGGGTCTGGAAACCTGTTTTCTTGCCTGAGGGGTGGCAGAGCAGCAGATCCATACTCCCTAGGGCCATCCCTTGCCAGCCCACGAGGAGGAGATCTATAGCCATTCAAAGTCCTTTCAGGAGAACGGTCGATGGGAGGTCCAGGATATCTTCTAGGAGGAGCGTGAAGTGGTGGAGGTGCAGGATAAGCCCTTCGGGGACTTCTAGCAGGGGCATTGCGAGATCTATTACAGCTGTTACAATGGTCACGCCTCGCAAAGTTAAGATTACCACACCTGCAAAATAGAAGAAATTATCTCCAGTCTTCACAAAATGACTAGCTATTTGGATATTTAGCAACCCAGAATTCTAAATTTTATAACTTTGGATTGACTACTCATGATAAGAAGTAATTCCAATCATGAAAATCTGATCACAATCAAAATTCAGAAAGAGTTGTGAACTTACAAGGGATCGGGACAAAACCAATCTCCCTCTCTAGGACGCACATTGGGATTATTTCTACCGTTGCTTTCCCCTCTAGCAAGTCCAGAAACAAAGCCATGGCCATCAAAAGCTCTACCCATTGGCCTGCCAGCTACCCTACCTCGACCAAAAGGAGGTGAAGGGTCTCTATATCTTCCTGGATCTCTCCCACCACCGTATCCACGGCTTCGTGATAGGTAATTATAATCAGAACCAAAACGGTGATCTGCATCTCTTCGGTGAACTGGAGAGGAGGAACCTGCACGAATTCTATATCCTGGGAAAACAAAGACAGCAAAGTTTGAGATAAGTGACTTACAGGAAGTGTGGGAAAATTCAGCATTGCAATCTACAGTAGAATCCAATAATATTGTGTGATCATGCAACTGTCATATAATCAGTTTGAAATTCCAAAGGGGAAGGCTATCACCACACAGGGCTCCTCCTCCTCCTCATAGATATGAAAATTAAAAAGTGTGAAGAGCGCAGGAAGTTTAGATCATAACACCTTCGATGTCACGTCCCAAAAACCAGATCCATATTACCCTAAAGCAAACAAGTTCTATGAGCAAAATTTTCCACTAAGTTACTTCCTTTGTATGGTTGACACCAATTCTTTCCATCTCCGAATGCTACCAAAATACAGTTAAATGAACAAATCATGGAACCTAACAATCTGAAATATCAAATCCAAATTCAAATTTCAGAGCAACAACCTAGGCACTGCAGTATGTATGAGCCCAGTTTAAAACCTGGTTACAGACATGAACTAACCCTAATAAAACTAATCCAAATGAATCAAGATAAAAATTGGACCATCGTCATTTCACCCTTTGGAAAGTTACTAAACTCAGGAGCACAATCAAAGTGTATACCACAAGGATACAACCACCAACAAACACCACCAGTGTGTGAATAATCCCAAATTTCAATGCCTTGCTCCAATCAACCACTTGCTGGACTCGTTCTGGAACCATTTCTATTAGTATGCTATGCTAAACTCAGGAGCACAGTCAAAGTGTATATCACAAGGATATAACCACCAGCAAACACCACCAGTGTGTGAATAATCCCAAATTTCAATGCCTTGCTCCAATCAACCACTTGCTGGACTCGTTCTGGAACCATTTCTATTAGTATGCTATGCCAGTCAGCCAAAAAGTAGATTTGAGCAATATAGTTGACCAGTTTGCAGAACATCGTACAGAGGAATGGTTCAGGCAGATAAACCCCATTGAAGTCATCAACAATGATGCCAACCAATGCCCCTTTTTTCCGGGATATTATACGCCCCCAGTTAACTTCAAAACAACAGGAGAAATATATTGGACAAAAAGTGTATTCCTAAGAGGATATGCATCCCTTTTCTGCACCATGTTGGTGTCCTCAATCAATGGATCAACATGAAAAAAAAAAAATAATAAGGATTCAGCAGAAGCTATGCAACCGTGAGATCACAGAAGTTCTTAAACTTCAAATGTGGAATTGCTACACTGGAAAGAAGCCTTCCATGTTGTGAATAAAGACAATTCTGAATCATCCCTAATTAACCACTCAACGAAGAAAAATCCATAGAAACTAAAATGACAATCACCAGCGAAAACAATCATTGCAAGGACTATTCCAAAAGTAACCCAGTACCTGGAATTGAAAGAACCAGGAGTTCAATAGAAAAATAACCAAATATAATAGATAATACTATGAAGTATCATCAGTAAACATTGCCTTTCTGAGATGTCAGGTCAGCTCCAGTAAACGCAGCAAATAAGCAATCCACCCACCCACAAACACATCTTGTGGCAGAACCTAGAAATAACTGAATATTTTGCACACAGTAATAGGCAGTTTTCCAAAACCAATTTGTAATAGGCAGTTTTGCTCTCCTACAGAAGCTATACAACAGCTTGATAACAGATGTTCCTAAACTTCACTTGTGAAATATTGCTATTCTGGAAAGCAGCCTTCCATGTGGTCAACAAAGAACCATCGGAATTATCCCTAAGCAACCAACCAAAGAAGAAAAACCCATAGAAACTAGAATACAACCAGCAGCAAAAAAAAAACTATCATTGCAACGATTATTCCAGAAGTAACCCAATATCTGGAAATGGAATAACCAGGAGTCCAATAACACAAACCAAATATAACCAATAACACTAGGAAGTTATCATTCCAAAACGTCAGGTCAGCTTCCCCAAGAATATCAAATTAGAAATTCACTTGCCCATAAACACATCTTGCGGCAGAGCCTAGATATACCAGCCAAGATAGGTTATAACCATAAGCTATTCACCAAAAACAATGTCAGTTTCAGCCCCCTAGCAATCCTGTAACCATATTGATGTTCTAGTACATCGCCCACACAGTACCTTGTATGTCAATAACTTCAAATTGTATCTCAGATTGCTTTAAACTCAGTATTAACTTTGACAGATATCCCAAACCAAACACATGACCGTGACTCAACTAGGCAAATGAGAACCCATGCAACATATTCTCTGCTGCAAAATCCCCAACAAGTATGTGTAGAATGGACTATTTCCATCATCCAACCCACTTATTAACCCTTTTATATTATAAAAATCTCAGAACATGATCCAAAGCGGAGTTCATGGTAACAAGCCTTCCTGAAGGCCCAAGATCTTGAACGCAACATCAGAGCTGTAACACATAAATGCAAAGTTTATTCACAGTAGACACTCCATAATCGATAGGAGAGCCATATGTGGGCAAGTACACAACGAATACACAGCAAGATGTGAAAGAAAAAACCCACATCTGTATAGATACAGTCGGTGAAAAGCAACAAAAGAGAAAGAAAACACGAAATGAATGTTTTCAACTCACCAAACCCCCAAAAAAATAAATATAACAAATTCAAGTAACTAATTCAACAAAAATTAAGCTTTCACCAAATAAACTTCACTACCGAGGGTCGGGGTTAATTCCGAGAAAAATTGCTTATTTTCCAAAATTTCTCTCAGAAATCAAGCTTTCTCCAAATTCAATTATACTAAACATGCATTTCAAAACTTACAACTACAACCAGAAAAAAACATTTTCGATTATCCTCACATTTTGTTGTTATCAATGAACAAATGACTAGATTATCGGTGTTATCGACAGTCAACTTAATAACCAAATCGGATCCCAATATGTGAATGCCTAATATGTACATCAATACACAAAATTTAGTCTTTCAGATTCAAGAAAAATGGAAAACAATATATACACAACAACAAAGCCCTGTTCCACTTGTGGGATTGGATACATGCATCACGCATCGCCCTTCTGCTGAGTTGAAAAAGATGTATATAGTTCAATGAAACAACAAAACCAAACAAATCACAAACTCACCAAATTATCATCCCTTTCAATCATTACTCCATTTTACACAGTACCACATTCCTATTTTTTTTTTCACATACCAATTCAACAGCAGTAAGGCACATAAACCAACAAAGCCAGTTCCCCAATTGATATTCCGAAAAGAAAATGTTAAAAACCTAACTCAATCACCATCATCATTAGGCAATAGAGACGAGAGACGAAACAAACCAGGTTCGTCGGGATATCGATCGGAGCGAGAATAGGGAGGAGGATGATCGCGGTGGAGTTCGCCTGGCTCGAAATCAGCGGCCCGACCACCGGCGGCGGCCTCGTTGTGGGAAGGGCGGACGACGAGGCTGCTCAACAGAGGCTGGTGGTGATGCGGCGGCGCTTGCTCCTTGTCCCTGGAAGAAGCCATTATGATAACTCTGCAGAGTGCAAAGAAAGTTATTACAGCTTTTGTTCCGATTATGATCTATCTGTTTCTTCTCAGCATATAAACCCTAGATTCATTAGATGCAATAATTAACCATTGGCTTTTACTATATTTTCAATTGAAATCACACAAAACCGGTTTTTTTCTAAATTTATTTTGCAACTTTTTTTTTTCAAGGGTAAAATTTTTTAAGTTTAATTTATTATTAAAATAAAAATAAAAATATTTTTTATTTATTTATGAATTTAATTCAACATTCAAAAAAAAAGTTAGTAAATTGTAAGAGCATCATATTTAAATAGTAAAATACGGTCCTTTCTATGTAATAAACTCTTTTTAACATTTTTAAAGTTTAAAATTTACTTTATTCATCTTTGGTATTCATGAATTACTAAATAGGTATTCACTAATCTTAATATTATATTTTACAAATAGATTATTAATTTGTTAATCAAGAAACAAGAATCTCTTTGTAAAAGGTAGATTTGAACTGATTTGAATTTCTATTTGCACCCATGTATTCATCATGCACAGTCATTTCTTTCTACACCCCACATGCACCCTATGGGATTGGCTTAAAGACCAAACTGCCCCTTTCTCCTTTCATTCCTTGCCACCAGTGTCGCTTTCTTGCGTTGTAGTTACTATTGTTTATGTGATGTGTCATAAATCAACTGAAAGAGAAAAAAAATTCTGGATTATTTAATTTGAAAATTACTTTTTTATTTTCAGGTTTTGTTATTGAAAGTCATTAAGAAAAAAACTTTTAGGCTGTATTATTTAAAAGTAAAAAAATGAATTTTAGATTATTTATTTTAAAATATATTATTGAATTGACAATCTAAAAGGTTTTCTTATGAAAAATTTGAATGCTGAATTATAGAATATATAAACGTTTTCACCTAAAAAATTATTTTCGAATTGTGGAATTTAGAAGTAAAAAAAACTATGGATTACAATTCGAAAGTAAATAATAATTTCCAGATATTGTCTGACCTGTAAACATTTTTTCACGCAAAACAGAGCTTTTGGATTTTACATTTTGAAAGTAATTTTTTTTATTATACAATCTAAAAGTCAAATATAATTTTTTAATTACAAACTCTAAAAGTTAAAATAATTTTTTAAATTACACCGTCTGAAAATAAAACAAATTGTGTAATTAAAAAAGATTATACAAATAAAAATCTAAATTACACAGTCTAGAACTTATTTTTTAAGAATAAAATATAAAAATGGGGGTGCAAAAAGAATTCTTCTTCCTTATTCTAACTACCGAAATGAACAAATGACAAGTAAAATAGACAAAAAGAAATGCAAAAGTAAAAAATATATAAACATGAAAAACGAGGTGAAATTCACATGATTTTCTTCTTCACTTAAGAATAGAGGTGTTCGAAGAAATTACGTGTAATCAATTAAGATGTGAAACTAATTAATTATAATATATATATATATATATATATATTAAAATTAATTCATTTTAATAAGATTAATTCAATATATTTTTTCGAAATATATTTAATTAATCTAACTTAAACATGTTGATGACTCTAACTTAAACATCATGATGTGATATTGGAATTGGTGCACGGGTAAGTAGAAGACAAAATCTAGACCATTAGTCCCAGAGGTGGTCCCTTCACTCTGACACTTTATTTATGATTTAAGAAACAACCAAAAGCAATACATGGACACTTGTCATCATCCTAGCCCTACCTACACTTAATTACTCCATTTTTCTCCATAAAATGAGTTTAAACCTAACTAAACACGTGTCGAAAATTCACTTGTATATTCTGCACCGTCAAAACAAATCTTATAATAAAAAATGTAAAATCTTTCAAGCTTAACCATTAAGCTCTTCTTAATCGGTAATTATAATTTGATCAGAAGTGTTTCACTGTACTGTTAATTTTCTTCCTTTCTTTTTCGTCCCACGAAGAAAACAACAATCGATTGGATTCCTTCTGTTCCCCTCTGTTTCCTTCGCGAACCTCCACCGACCCCGCGCATGTTAGCGACATCGCTTTCGTTTTGCGGTTGGTAACCGTTTCTCTTTCACCACCGTAACTATTTATTTCGCTCTTCCCAACGCTAACACCATCTCTCAGATTCTCCTTCACTCCTCCTTCTGAACGGAGGATCGCTCATCGGATTGCTGCGTATTCACTTCATCCTTCTCCTTTTCAGCTCAGGTTTAGTTTTGTGTTTTTTTTTTCTCTCTCTGCATTTTATTCACTTTTTTCTTTTCGTTTGATCTCGTTTTTACGTTATTTTTTCATAATAAATTATCGTAAACCTTGTTCTGTTTCCTTTTTATTTGTTTCGGAGAAAAACAGGGGAACTCGTTTTCTGCTTAGGATCTTCAAATTATTCCTTGTTCTCTGCAGAATACATATCTCAAATAGCGATTATGTATATTTGAGGTTAAGTGTACGGATGAAGAAGTAAATAGAGTTGAACCGGATTATTTGCAGATAAATTGTACATCTAGCGTTAATCTTGCTTGTTTTAGGTAATTTTTATGTGAATGAGTTCGGTAGAGATAGATTGCTGATAGTGTGGTTTGTGAGTTTTAACGATGATAGATGATGTTTGAATCTGTCCATGAAGTTGAGTTGCAATATATGTATTGTTGGTGAATTTATGTTGTGGGTGGTTGAAACTTTTCCAAGCATTTCCAGCTGCAGCTATAGTTTTATTTATTTATTTATTAATATTCAATTACGAATGCAGAACATGCTTGAACTTCAACTTAAGCTTGGCTTATATTTTTATTTTTCTTTGCTGATTTTTCATGTGATGTATTAGTTGACGACTATTTTGAATACAGATGTTTAAAAGTGTTACGTTCTAACTTTTGAGCTATGATTGTTCAGGAAGCAGACAGGTAAAATATATGCTAATGTGGGTGGGGCATCTTCGTGAAAATTCTTCCATGTACAAGCGTGCTCCTTCCAGCAGAGATTATTCAACCGTGGATGATGTGGAAGAAAACTTAGGTATGCACCCTTTATTCAAAATGGAGTATGTATTTCCGTTTTTTTTTTTTTATTTATCTGGCATCTATTAATTCCATTCCGTTGTGGAATACCTGACTTAAAAGGTAAAAAACCATTGCCATCTTTCTAGCGTAATCATTTGAAGATTTCATTATTCAGAAGAATTGGCACTTCATGTAATCTTGATATAAACAATAGCTATGCTGTTGCAATTGTCTCTCTTATTGACGATAGACAATTTCAATTGGAAGCGATTATGAAAATGGCAGTAGAAAAGATGGCTTGGGTTTGTGATATTCTGAAAATTCTGTTAGGTCTTCGATCGTGGTGGTTATTAACTATGCTAATTTAATGCTTGATAGATATTTTGGACAACGGCTTGGATAAGGGAATCTCAAATCCTTCATGGAAGCTTTCCTTACCTCATGTACTTGTGGCGACCATTTCTTCATTCCTTTTTGGATACCATCTCGGGTTTGTACTTTCTTGTTTCTCCTTCTTGTTGCACTCTCTTGGATTGTTTGCTTTATAATCTAGAATCCAATGACGACTTAAGTTTTGATATTTTTGTGTTATATTCAGAGTTGTTAATGAACCACTTGAGAGCATTTCTGTTGATCTTGGTTTCCATGGAAATACATTGGCAGAAGGTGAAAATGAAGATTCCAAAACCTGTGCTCAATTTCATTGTCTATTGTAAATTTCCCATTAATAGAATTGATTTTTCCCCTTTCAAATGAAGGTCTGGTGGTGAGCATATGTCTTGGTGGTGCCTTGATTGGATGTCTACTGAGTGGTTGGATTGCTGATGGGGTGGGACGGCGTAGGACTTTCCAGTTGTGTGCTATGCCAATGATAATTGGTGCTTCTATGAGGTTACATTTCCCATTAATATACAAATTGTTTGTTTCATTTTATTTTTCTCATGGGGTAAACGGAAATTTTCTTTGCACTTTATTCCACCACTTTGTAGGTTTCAATTGTTTTCTCTAGGTTTATCTGTGGACTACTATGGAAACATAGAATGGTTTATTACTTCTATTTTGTGTCCTCTAATGTAATAGCATAAATGCACCTCATTGCCATCTTTTGGTTTCCATATGGGCTCTTTACCCATTATGGTATCTTCAAGTTATTTTGTTGGTTCTAAGAAAGAACTCAAGCCTTCTTTCATATATTTCACGCATATGATGTCTATAATAATTAAATAACATAGCAGAACATATCTCCATTTCTATAAATTTCTAGATTACGAGTGGGCAGCAAGAAGACCTTTAGTTTTGATTTAAGGGCGCCCTAAGTTTAAATTTCCTTACTATTATTTCACTACTTTCACTTTGTTCAAATTAAAGTTTTTTACTTTTATGTTTTCCAATACAAATTCTTAGGACTATTTCTCATTGGAAATTGTGCATTTTCAGTGCGGCTACAAACAACTTGTTTGGCATGCTTGTAGGAAGGTTGTTTGTTGGAACTGGCTTGGGCCTGGGCCCTCCCATTGCCTCTTTGTATGTGACAGAGGTATGTTGATCACTAAATTGTTGCATCTGTCTCATTGACTATGGTGAAAGTTAACTTGATTATTTATGTGGTTACTCTATTAAATGGCAGGTTTCTCCTGCTTTTGTGCGGGGAACCTATGGAGCTTTCATCCAGATTGCAACCTGCCTTGGTCTAATGGGAGCTTTATTTATTGGAATCCCTGTCAAAGATATACCTGGATGGTATCATATCAACTTACTTCATGTCATGATGTTACATATTTTTATTAAGGATTTAAAAATTCACCCTGAAATTTTTCACGCAGGTGGCGGGTTTGTTTCTGGGTATCTACCATTCCAGCTGTTATACTCGCTGCAGCTATGGTCTTCTGCGCAGAGAGTCCACATTGGTTATACAAGGTCAATGCCTAGTCTAATATTATTTCCTCTTAGATAATATCTCCTCATATTTATAACTTACTGTTTCTATATTTGTTCTGAACACTTGAAGTCTCAATGTTAACCATGCTAACTAATTCTCCATATTTATTTCCTTCCTATCAGACATTATCTCTTCTTTGCATGTCCTCTCTATCCCATTTAGTAGAAAACTTTACGAGTGTCACATAGTGGGCTAACATTGCCCATGTCTCTTTTTATCCTTGTCAGGCATAGTTTGGAATAATTTTGGTTTCTTATCACTCAGCAGTACAATAAGGAGGACTATTAATATTTGATGTTGTAGTTCTTGAAAAGTTCATTCTTACTCGTAATTTTGAGTGCTCATCCCTTGATCCATTTGACTTCTATCCTTCACTTAATGCTTGATTATTCCTCTTTGTTGTGATGTAGCAAGGAAGAACTTCTGAAGCAGAAGCTGAGTTTGAGAGACTGCTAGGTGTATCAGAAGCAAAATTTGCTATGTTAGAGTTATCAAAGGTAGATAGAGGAGACGACACTGATTCTGTGAAGCTGTCAGAATTGCTACATGGTCGTCATTCTAAAGGTGTGTATTTTCCTGATTTGTCCATAGGATTGTCGTGAGTAGACTTGCCATTGTTGTTCTTTTGATACTGGTTTGCTTAGGTTTCCCAAAGTTATTTTTATTCACGAGTTCGTTTTGCAGTTGTTTTTATTGGATCAACCCTATTTGCTTTACAACAGCTATCTGGTATAAATGCTGTGTTTTATTTCTCTTCCACTGTTTTTAAAAGTGCTGGAGTGCCATCAGACCTTGCAAATGTCTGCATAGGAATCGCTAATTTGGCAGGTAACAGTATCTTCTGGTTGACAGGATATTGATTTAAATTATGGTGTTATTCTATTCTCTAATGCTTATCCGCCGGAACTTACCTCAGGATCTATCATTTCAATGGGTTTGATGGATAAGCTTGGAAGGAAGGTTCTACTTTTCTGGAGTTTCTTTGGCATGGTAAATTACTTGTAGTTGTTTTATTGTTTATGTGAAGGACCACCCTCGTGAAAATATGGGACTCATGTGGTACTTACACTGTTTTAAATCCTGACTTGGTGTTTGCGGTGATGAAGAGAGAGATGCTTGTTTGGAGTATGAGCTGGTGCAAGTGCACAACATTACAATTTTTTTTTTTGTTTTATTGCGGTGTTTGTATTGTAGTTGAATAGAAGATGAAGTTGGCTATTAATCAGGAAGTTGTTTGTTCTGTATTTTTTACTTGTGTAGGCAATAGCAATGATGCTTCAAGCCACAGGTGCAACTTCACTTGTATCGAACGTGGGAACTCTGTACTTTTCTGTTGGGGGCATGTTACTGTGAGTATGCAACTATGCTTATTAATATGGATCACGATAGATGCATTATAATGCAAATCTAAATAGAATTAAAATAGTGTTTCTACTTGTGAACTTCCAAGGGAGAATTATTAAGGATATCTTCTATTTTAAAAAAAGAAATACGCCAGTTAAACTCATGTAAACAAGTTTAAAGACGGTAATATGCTGTGAGGGAAATCACGTTGCCCTGCCTCAATGTTTGGTATGATTATCATCAGCCAAATTCGTAGAATACGACTGTGTGAGAGCATCCTCTTACTATGTATAAATGACAATTGAGGATGAAATAACTATAAATTGAAACTTCCGCATCCAATTCATGTCCTCATTGTTCACGATCTAGCAGTTCCATGAAGTTTACAATTCACTTGGAACAGTCGCTTTAGCCTATGGGTGCATGCAGGGTCATTTTGGAAGACACTGCTGTGATATGAATACTTTATACTTCTTTCATGCAGGTTTGTCTTTACATTTGCTCTTGGTGCTGGTCCGGTCCCAGGTCTCCTCCTACCTGAAATATTTCCTAGTCAAATCAGAGCCAAAGCCATGGCAGTCTGTATGTCGGTGCATTGGGTAATTTTTTTCTGAAATTTTCTATTATATGAAATGGCATCAGTTTGGCAGGTTATGTTCTACGGTTCTTTATTGATTCTACACATTTTGGTTGTATCAATTAAACGAGGCCTGCTCAAATTCCCTGTTTCTTTGCAAACCACTGGAACTGTTGTCATTATCTGATCTCATAATGGCTTAGAAAGAGGTCGAAATTCAGCATTTGTGGAATCGTTCTCTCATTAGATTAAATGGTCTTGTACAGGTCATAAATTTCTTTGTTGGCCTACTTTTCTTGCGTTTGCTGGAGAAACTCGGTCCCCAACTGCTTTACTCTATGTTTGCCACCTTTTGCATCATGGCGGTAATTTTTGTAAGACGAAATGTGGTGGAAACCAAAGGGAAGACACTTCATGAAATTGAGATTGCACTTCTTCCCCAAGAGTAGAGCTTCACTCATTAGTTTCTATAATTTTGCTTGGTTTCCGCTGAGCAGATTGTTTCATCTATTTTTGTTGACCACCTTAACAATACAACGGGAAGCCCAAGGCAAGAACTATGCATAGAACATTAGTACCAAGATTTGAAGTGATGAGGTTTTAGGTATTATGGGTAGCTGTTATGTAGGAGATACATAATGGCTTACGACACCCTAATGATGTTTTCGTGGCTTGTGATTCTCTGATTTTGCATCCACTTAAAGGAAGAGACATATGTATGACTTGTGTAATATTCATCAAGGGGGATCTATTCACCCTGTTATATACACATATTTACCGGACTTCATCATGTAATATTTTATGTGTCTCTACGTCACATTATTTTTAATTACTTGAATCTTGTCTCATTTTGGATAATTAATGAGTAGTCTAGCATGTGAGTTCTGTCACGGCGTATATCGAGGAAAATGGGCTGATGATATTGCACAAGAAATAATTATGAAATTTGCTTAACGATATTGTCTTTTGTTGATGGAAAGTTGGCTCCAATGAAATTGATGGTTCATTACTCAATAAGTTTGAACCTGGTTAAAGTATAGTTCGAACTTGGCATCTTAATTTCATCCGTCGACTTAAATTCAACGTAGCTTAAACGCCACAGACTTGATAAATTATTAACCATTAAGAATAAATTCATCCAGTCACGAAATTCCCTTCCAATTTTGAATTTAGTTATAGATATGGGATAAAAACTAGTGTCGCACCAGAAACAAAAAACAAAACACACAAACACGTAGATAATAGACACGGGGTTGTAAGGATCTCTTGTCCCTGTCACCGGAATGCAGAATTTTGGCACTTAGATCAACGATAGCATGGTAAAACAGCAATTCTATAATATTATAAGCTTAATTTTTTCAATCCTTTATCCTTTGCTCATAATTCTTGCCAAAAAATATTCTTTTTCCAGAGAATCCAACCACGGATTGCACTAGTGATATTCAGCAAATAAAATACCAAAAGAACACAGGACAAATTCTGTCCCAAGAATGTGATGCTACTTGAATTCATTTTTTTAAAATAAATATAAAACAGTATTCAAGGTGCATCACATCCTTCGAGTTCAAGGGATTTGTACAGATAAATCAGAATCAGTTGTGGTGATATTCAAAGTTCTAAACTCCTCCAAATCAGAATCAGAACCCATTTCATTGTACCCTCCAGGGCGATCCTTGTCTTGTCCAATACTAATCAAAGGAACCCGCAACTCAGAAACTGGACCAGGAACAGGTACTTCACTGAAGTACTTGTCTTCAAGTAACTCCATTGCTGTGACTCTCTTATCTGGATCATAACAAACCAGTCTCTTGACTAGGGAAACTTCATCAGGGGTGCAATTGAGCAAGCATGCTTCAAGACCACTAGGGTTTTCCACCTTTAAAAAAGAGATTTTTCCATAATCAGGAAGTTTGGAACAACCAGGCCAAGTTTCCTCATTGATGTTCCCCAAAACACTCACAATTCTGCTAAGCTGGTCTACATCACTTGTTCCAGGAAACAATGGCTTCGATGTTAAGAGCTCAGCAAAAACACACCCCAATGACCAAAGATCAACCTCTAAACCATAGTCTGTGGATCCATACAGTAACTCAGGAGCTCGAAACCAGCGTGTTCCAACACATGATGTGAGACAACCAAGTTCATTCCCACCTACCTCCTCAGCTTCATAGGTAAAAGAACCTTTGCAAAGTTCGTCATCTATGTCACTCGTTGTGCATGTTGCAAGACATGAGGTGTTTCCATCATGGATATTTGCTTCCTTGTCAGTGTCATAAGAGTAGCTCTTGGTTTTCATCTCATCCAAAACTCTGAAATATTCTTCATGACTCAAAGTTCTCTGATATGGGTTTCCATGTTCAGTTTGATTTAAGTTCTCTTGGGAAGTAGCTTCAGGATCTTGTTGGAGTGAGCTTTCTCTATTTGAAGCATCATCATCTTCCTGGTCAGCATCGAATCCCGACTCCACTAGTATCCTTGCCTGAGAAAAGTTTCAAAGAAGTTGTATATAAGATGATTTTTCATTGCTCAACAAATCATGAAAATCAACCTCTATTCCATTTTCCCCGATCCAAATTCAAGCAATTCTTTAGAAGAGAATCATCGACTACAGATTTCAGCAGCAAAACAAAAATTATCAAAATTTGCAACCCAGGTTAGGATCCTGTGCCACAGAAATACGATCGATCACCGTGATCATAGATTAACTCAAACCACATCACATAATCAAATAAGAAAAAGAGAAAAGAAAAGAACAAGTCACGTAATGATCAAGTAACCAACACACTCCCATAAACCAAAAAACAGAAAACCCAAAACTAGATTAAAACGAAGTTCAAAACTTTATCCCTTAAACCTGTCCAAAATCTGCTAACTTGAGCACCCCATCATCGGAAACTAAAAAATTCGCGGGCTTTAAGTCTCTATGAACGATCATATTCCGATGGCACTCATCCACAGCACTCAGAGCCTGCAACATCCACCTCTTAACCTCACCGGCTCCGACACCACCTTTTCCGATCACGGTGGCGAGGTCGGTTCCCAGAAACTCGAGCACGAGAACCGCGTCCTCGTCCTCGCGCCAGAAGAACTCGTGCAGAACGACCACGTTTTGGGACCCTCTCAGGACCCGCAGGGCTTCGATTTCGCGAGACGCCGATTGGGAATCGTGCACCTCCTTCAGCGCCACCGCCGCACCGTCCGACCGGCGCCGTCCGTCGTATACGTCGGCGTAGGCACCCGACCCGACCCGACCAACAACCTCGTACTTGGCAGTTATCTCGGAGCGCGTGTGGATGCTCCAACTCTTGGCCGGAGGATCCATCGGTGTTCAACGCAAAGTTCCAAAATTTTTGAGTTGGTGAATTAAGAAGAAGGAAGGAACGGTGTTGACTATGGCTATGTTCTTTGGGTCTGAAATTTTCACTCTTTTTTCACAATTTTTCTTTGCTTTCTCTCTTTTTTTTTTAACAGAAAAAATCTAAATTGTTGTATTTAGGAAAATGTTTCTTTTACGTTTGGGATTGTTTACGTTTACCAAAACAACAAAAAAATTAATAACAAACACTTTTTTTTTTCAGTTTTATTTACGTTATAAAGACTCAATTAAATATTTTTCCGTTTGTGTAATAATGTATTATTTATAAATCTTTTCTTACATTTTTGGTTATATCAAATTTTGTTTTACATTAAATCTCAATAGTAAAGACAATGTTCTTTTTAAAAATCATCAAGCATTTCTTTAATATAGAAAGTTGACCAATACTAAAATCATAAATTAAACTTTATAAAAATCATAGTTATTAGAGAAAAATTATGAGAACTAAAAGCATGAAACAAATGTTTATGTATATGGTTAAAGTAAAACTTTCACACTATTACTTTAATATTATAAACATGTTTAATTTTTATTCAATTTAAAACTTTAATGTCTATGTATAGTAAGTGGAAGAAAATTACACTATTATTTAATTAAAAAAAATATTATGAACTAACAATCTTATCATATACCATTATTTGTGATAATCTGAAAATATAAAAACTAGCAGATACACTATTACTAATGATTTAAACAGTATGTTTGTTACGTCATAAAAAAATTTGATTAATTACATGTAGTCATAAAATTCAATTGTGATACTTATTACTATAAACTTTTTTTACTATCCATCAACTAAAAACGGTTATATATGTTTTTTTTAAAATCAGCACAATAAATAATTTTACTATGCAACATGATTAAAAAAAAAAGAAATTTTTATAATATTAGAAATATTAGTATTTACATAGAAAGAAGTAGGGTTGAAACATATTATTCTTTAAATAATTGATGCAAACTATTTATTAATAGTGATTCGTGATTGATAGGTAATATGTGAAAGGTACAGTATTTCGTGCTTTTATTTCAATTGAATAAAATTGTTTCAATTAATTAAAAGTATTGAATTAAAATTATAATAAATTAATGAAAATACATGGGCCACCAGAATGCGAGTTTATATTTTTTATAATAAAAAATAATAAAATGGCTAAAATTAAAAAAAGAATAGATAAATGTAAAGAAACGATATTTTCAAAAACAAAACTGATAAAATAATATTTTTTATTTAAATGCCAAAACATTTCCCCCTTTAACATAGTACATAAATTTTAGAAGAAAATATCATAAATAATTTTTCATCAATTGATTTAAGAACTTAATCACTACATTTACATTTTCTGTTTAATTATTATTATTATTATTATTATTATTATTATTATTATTAGTTTTATTATACATTTCAGTTCTGGTGGGAAAAAAACATAAGCTGTAGTTATTGTAGTGAAATGCTAAACCTTAAAACATACCTGCCTCTTCTATTAACTTTTCTTTCGAATGTTTACTGGTTTTTCCTATGGCAAGACTGGGTTTTCCTATGGCAAGAGAATAGGAAACATATTCTAGTTAGGAAAACACTTTCCTCGTCCTCGTATTTGTACTAAAATCTTAATTTGGTTATTATATTTTTATTAATTTTAATTAAATTCATATTTTTACAAATTAGTAACAATTAAGTTCTTTCTGTTAGTATAGAATTGATATCATTAAGAAGGTGTCATGTGTCAATTCTTTATTTTTTTGAATTTTTTAAATTGTGTTAGTTCTATATTAACGGAAAGGACTTAATTGTTTTTTATTTAAAAAAATGTAGACCTAATTGATACTAATAAAAATATGATGACCAAATTGAGATTTTGATAAAAAATATGAACTATAAAATATTTTAATCTACTGGTTATGAAGTACATTGATTTTCTTCTCTAAACATGTTTATAGGAAAGAATTCAAGAACTTTAAGCACCAAAGACAGTGACATATCTCTGTTGAAAGCTCACTTTCATAAATCATTTTTAATTTTTCACTCAAATCATTTTCTCCTTGATGTGACAAGGTTATGGAGCAAACACCAACAATTTTACCAGAGAAAAAAAATTCTTGCAGAAAGAAAGAAGCAAATTATTGAACTGAATAATTTGTAAAAGATAATCTCTTTTGGGCAGATTTTGAAATTGAAAAAGGTTTCAAAAAATCAAATATGAAAGGGATACTGGCCTGAGGAAGAGGAAGCTACTTTTGATAAAACTCACACATTGTATTTACAGAAATGTGTTTTACACTCCAGAGGCTAGTGTAGGTATAAACATGATGTAAACTATTCAACAGGTACTACTTATGAATGCTACCCTGCTTTAAATACATGTACAATTGTACCAATTCTTACAATTTTGTCCTAGAATCTGTAACATGAAAAAAGAAAAAACTATATTCAGTATTATAAGTGTTTATGATGCTGTTTTCAATTTTTTTATACAAATAAAGTAAAACTTTAAATTTCATCACCAATGTAAGTGTAGTTTTTTGAGAACATTGATTCCTAGATTACCGAAGACATGAGAATATAGATTGTTCTGTGAAACATGCTTTGATGTTCCATCATCCATTATTGTTCACAGAAGAGGTGACATGATTAGAAATCACAGAGTACTTTTAACTGTATGGAGAAGACATGAATCTATAGTCTCCACCATATCTCTTAACTCTATCTTTGACTACCAGAACCATGTCACATAGTTTTCTTCATATGCATTTTGAATTGAAAAAAATAATAAGTTGCACACTGTTTACAAACTCTATAATGTGTATCTTTGAAATCCATGACCATCTATTAAAAAAACAGAACTTAAAACAGTATTACAACACTACAAACTTTGTGCTTAGTTAAAATAAGTCTAATTTGAGGTTCTTTTACATATAGGGGTAAATTTGTCCAAATATTACAAAAATCGAAAATCAAGAAAATATTACTGGTCATGGACTAAGTCGTGTAAATTCATGAAAACTTTAAAATCAAAGTCGTTAATCACAGTATTATTTTTGAATTATTTTTGAAGTTGTCATGAGTCCACACGACTTAATAATCAGTAATATGTTCCTAACTTCTTCATTTTCGTAATATCTTGACAAATTTGTCGATATGTAAAAAAACCTCTAATTTGAACTAACTTATTTTACTGTTATACTTTCCAAGTTCACCCTTGTGTTACTAAAACCATGCATGAATAATCTGAGTTTTCAAAATGATGTCCCCACTTTGTTATTTATGACAGAGCAACATCAGTGTAATGAGGTTGAGTGGGGTCCTTAGGAACTTGTTGGCACATGAGACATAACTCCCCGAAGGTGGCACAGGCCCTACAGCAATGAAGACAAGTGATCACATGGGCTCCTCGAAGAGGTAAACCAAGCACAAGTCATTGCCAAAAGCCCACACACCCCTTTCTGCCACCCTTTCAAACTCACCAAAAAGGACCAGTGACTTTAAAAAGTAAAACACAGCCTTTTGCAGGCTGCAGGAGATTCAACAGTGACACATAAATCCTCATTCACTCTCTCACTTCTCATTTATACTTCTCCTAACCAAAAGTACCATACTACTGCAACCATAAATGCACTCAGATTCAATACTCATAACTACCAACACATGAAATGCAGTGCAAACTCAGAAAATGTCATAAGTGGATGTCTTTTTTATTCCAATGCAAAATGCCAAGGAATGAGAAATTTTTCTGCATAGTTTTCTAGGAAGTCATTATATCATTATATCATTATATATCCTCTGAAAAGTTTTGTAGGGGCATGAATCAATTCAAGGAAAAATACAAAAGGTTCCCCTTATGATTTGGTAATATATAATGATAAATACACAACATGCCTAAATAACAACTGAGAGAATGAAAAATTCCCTTCAGTGTCTTAACAGGGTCTTGTGAAGAGGAAATAACTAGATATTACTATCTTACACCAGTTACAATCAATACAAGCATAAGGGTACACATTCAGAAATTGTGATTAGGTGTCAGGGTTTCCACACTTGGACCTTGAAGCTTTTGCAAAATAACATCCATGTCAAAAGTGACGCTGCAATAGATGTGTGTTAAGCAGCACAACCTCCACACACAATACTTCTGTCAGACAGTAAAAAAGACATGTTAACATGTAGTCAAATGTTTCTGGAGGATAAATCACATAAAATTTCAGCAAGAATGATAGAAATTTGCAAGTAAAATAATAAGTTATGTGGTTCTCCTATTCCATCCCAAGATGTAGCAAGCTTGAGTAGTGATCTAAGGTCAAGGGCATTCAACAAATGCTCTTTCAGAAGGAATGATCTTAATGCCTATTCAATGCTCCTTCAGTGCCATTGTCTTCTTTTGCAGTGTTTTTCTTTTCTTTCCTTTTTTGGGGGTATCAAAGCCTATTTATATCTTTGTCCAATCATCACAGTATTTCACTGCATAAGTAGCAACATCACCTAGCCTAGCAATTTCGTTTCTACATCAGGAAAGTCTCTCAAATTACACACTTATCATATCATGAATTCCACCACCAAATGCTTTGAGAGATCAATGGTTTTAAGAATGCTTCAAAAGTATAGGAGTAAGGGACTTACACAAACGAGCAACCGGACCTTCTATGCCTTTTCTTCCTGGCCATTTCTTTCCTCCTTGGAGGTTGAAGCACAACTTTAATGGCAGTATCAAACACTGCTTTCACATTCTAAATCATGCAAATACAGAAACAAGTTTAGGTACAAATTTTAAAAGTCATAGCAACAATAAGTAGTGCATAAAAACAAAAATAGTTAAATTTAAAGCCACTACCTGTTGAGTCTTTGAACTGCACTCAATGTAAGCTGCAGCACCTATTTGTTTCCTCAGTTCTTCCCCCTATTACCAATGTGACATGATTGATAAATGGCATCATTTTCTTTACTTACAAACATAATAAATACATTTCTTCATACTTATCAAGTGAATAAAATGAAGGAAGCAAATTAAAAATGTAAACCTCAGCAGATGTTATGACATTAGATCCCATGTGATCAGCCAGATAACCCCGGTCTTCACGGAGATCTAAAACCAACAATTCAGTACTTTAAGTCATTATCTTCTTCCCTCTAAAATTAACGTAAGAAATTACAAAATTTTGCCTGTGCTGCTGCTTACCTAACTTTGTACCAACAAGAACAATTGGAACATTAGGTGCAAATCTACGCAGTTCTGGCATCCACTGAAAGAGAAAAGAAGGAATGCAGAAATGAGTAACTACTGAGTTATGGGGGCATAAATGCAGAAGTTTAAGAGCACATAAATGCTCTGTTGAAAACTGTCCATTATTGATAACTCCTAATAGCCTAATACAATGAAAACATGCATGTTCTACAGTAGTAAAGCCACATACAAGCCTAAACAATAATCAAACAGCTACAGACTTAGGCTTTGTTGGAATATGGGCCTAGAAATATCATCTTAGGAAAAAAATTTCCACTTTTCAAAATTTCTTTGAAGTAAACAATAGGAGTTGTTATGAAATAAAAAAATAACTGTTTAGTAATTCAGTTGCTTGCTAAAATGTCTGTGTAGATTTCATTTATGGATCAGTTTGAACCTGTTTGTTCCACTGTCTCTTTACATCCTTCCTGTTCCTAGGTTTTTTCCTCTTTAACTTTCTATGGTGATTTTCTTTTCCCTCTCTTTATGTAGCCATCAATAGCCAAAAGTCAACAAAGACATTGTGGCTAATATCAATCAAAGACCCAAGAGTAAACATAAACATAAACCAGTGATCATTGGAGCTCCTTTCAACCAACCACTCTCATTATGCAACTTGATTTCTCTGTCCTGTGATCTTATTTTATTGTTAAACCTATTGCTATATGATGTACACTTTCTGCAAAATCTCAAAAATTGAATTGCACACTTTAACATTTGGAGAGGGATACTACACAACTATTGCAAACGGCATTTTTTCAAAAACTAAAATGTGAGAAGGAAGGACACGGTAATGTAGAAAATGTTTCCCTTCATTTGGGTTTTATGTGCACTCCTTCAGAAAAATATTTTCAATTTTTCATCATAAACTTTATTCTTTAATTTATGTTTTCCTTTCATCCCATCTTGTCCCCTCATCCATAGAAAGCCTAAAGGAAAAGACTCACTTTCTGCAAAGTTGAATCCAAAACTAGAGAGAAGAAATAACATACAAAAGAAGGGAAAGCAAACATATATATGAACCTTCTTGAGAACATTTTCATAGCTAGCTCTGCTAATCAGTGAGAATGCTAAGACAAAAATGTCTGCTCCTCTGTAGCTCAGTGGCCTCAACCTGCTATAGTCTTCCTGACCTTTAAAACAGTGAAAAAAAGTGTATCCAAAGTTAAAGGATAGTGAACAATCAAAACACAGTTTTTGGACATTAAAGGCTCAAGTGGGAAGCTCCAAGTACCTGCTGTGTCCCATAGCCCCAAATTCACAATACTTCCATCCACAGCTACATTGGCACTAAAATTATCAAACACTGTCGGTATGTAATCCTGCAACACAAAAATAAAAGAGAAAAGAAAAGAAAAAAAAAAAAAAAACAGTGAGCTAGATGATAAAGAGAGAAGGGTCTCATCACCAACATTTGAATCGTAGACAGATAAAGCAAAGATAATAAAACACATCAACACATTGAAGCCCAAATACCAATACAGTGTGAGTTTGAATAAAAAGCACCTTTCACATGAAACACCTCCAAAGTATAAGAACAAGAGAGTCTAATGGATAAAAGAAGCATCTTTGATGGAGGGGTCTGAGTTTTCTAAAGAGACTTACAGTGGGGAACTTGTTGCTGGTGTAGCAAATGAGCATGCAGGTTTTCCCAACAGCCCCATCTCCAACGGTGACACATTTAATGAACTTTGAAGCATTCATCATCGCATGAACACTGTTAAGTAAACTAAGGCTCAGCTGCAACAGAACAACAAGGCTGGAAAAGACCCTCAAAAGTTGAGTTTGGAACTAAGAAAGTGTGGTCTCTCTGTTTACATTAAAGGGTGTGTGAGATGAGGTGTAGAGAGAAAAACAAAGAAAAGAGGTTCTTATAGTTTCAAGAAACAAGAAATATAAAAATAGTGAGAGAGAAAAGAGTTGAGCTGCAATGCATATATACTAATAGTTTAGTTTTAGTTTAGTCAAATGGTGCTGTGTTCGTTGCTGCTGCTCACTTTTTCGTCCCACTCCATAAATTTCAAATCCAACAGAAATTTTTTGAATCACTCGATGGGGCCCTCTCTCAAACGGTACCTATGCATGCTAAACCAAACCTTTTCATTTGTTGGTTTCCAACTACATCTCATTAGTGACTGATTACTGCTCATTACTTGTTCCACCATACAACACTTTCTGCAGCAAATTCAAATCACTGTTTCCACATTCCAACTGTAATCTGGGCCTGCTAGCAATCATATTGCAAATAATTTCAATATAATGCTAATTCAATAAACAATACATTTTTCCAAGAAATAATACAATAAATCGAATAAATAAGGCTTAAACTCTCAGCCTCATAACAGAACTCAGAATGCATACAGTAAAAAAAAAATAGTAGTTTTAAATTGTTGTACTGTTTTCTCGGCAATCTCGCTTTTGTTTGACCCATAATTACTTGGAGAAGAAGAATTCCAATTTTGAGACATGAGTAAAGTTGTTCTGTGCAGTAGTGACAGAACACAAACGACGAACAAAACGCACACATGTCAATACTTGTTCATTTATTTTCAAAGTCTATTATCAAAACACCAATTTGTATGGATAATAAATTTGTTTTGCACTTATTTCGGTGCATTAACTATTAATCTAGCTCTTAATCTGAATTTGGTGAAGAAAGAGAAAAGGAAAACGAGGATAATAATAATAGTAGGAAAAAATATTCATAACCCGACAGATTCAAATTTATTGAACCGTTTGAAGTTGTTGTTTTGTCCCAATCTCAAACACTCCAAATAATAAATTAAAATGCATCAATATTTCACCACGAGACTAAGAAGCATTCATTATTTCAGAACTACAACATTTCTTTAACCTTTTTGAAGTTGCTTCAAATTATATTTTTTTACATAAAATTATTCATATATTTCAAAATAAAATTAAATATATTTTTCATCATCAAATTATTATTATTAAATATTATGTTTCTTCTTAAAAATAAATTATAAAGTATTTATTCTTTATGTTTTATAAAAGTGATATAAAACATCATTTTTAAAAAAACGGGTATTTTTCACATAAGAAATGAAGTTCTACCACATCCACCATATATTCTTCGTTAAAAAGGATATATGATTTTCATAAAATACAGTAGCAAAATATGTTGTAGTTTAATTTAAAGATGAAATATAAGTTTTAATAATAGTTTGAGAAGAAAAAATAACCTTTAAAAATATTACATCACCATCTATTTTACGCTTTACATTTCTTTAATTTAAAAAAATATTATATAATGGAGATTATTATTATAATAATAATAACAATAAAAATAATAATAATAATAATAAATAACAAAAGGAGTCAACACAAATCTCAAGATCCTACTAGGGATAGTTTTTTCTTTCAGCACAACAAAAGTTTTTTATTTAACTTATGATGTAACACGTGAACTTGTTTTGTAAAATATAACGTTGTATTGTAGAACTGTAAATATTCTTTTAAAAACTAGTACAAACGGTCGGGTTTTTTTGGTTTTTTTTTTTAAAATAGATTTTACTTTTATTATATATGAATCAAAAAATAATTTGAATGTTTATTATTATTGGTTTAATTATGTATTAATTTTTTATTTTAGTATAGGATTGATTTAATTAATTATAATAAATTTATTTTGGTGAAATTAATTAAAAAAATAGTAGTAATAATAGAATTAAGTAATAAATATTTAAATATGATATTAACACAATTGTTTTCCAATTATAATATTATATTTTACTATTATATAATTAATATAACTATTTTTGTATTAATAATAATAATAATAAATTATACTAATAAATGTATCACTATTCAAACTTGCTTTTGATGTTAAAATTGTCATTGAATGTTTTTTTAAAAGGCTTGACATAGTGAAAACATTATATATAAAACACAGATTATATAAACCTAAGTGTTAAGAATTAGTAACATTTAATTATGTAATTCAATTGATACACAAAAGAACTATAAAATCTTTCTATTGAAGCAAAACTTGCAAAAGGGTGTCTTAAAATGATATGGTACAGTTGAATTCAATTAGAGTAAAATAAAAATTCATAAGATCCTTGTAGATACTCTAAAAACACTTTTATGGGTGGTGTAAGAAGTAGTCTTTAAACATAACGATATTTTGACTCACTTCTAACTCATCACTCCAATTATCTTTCAATTATATATTTTAATTTTTTTTGGTAGTGATATAATGTAATAATCAAATGATTATTGAAGTGATAAATTAAAAGCGGATTAAAATATCATTATCGTGAATAATCCAACCAGCAGGTTAATACAACAAGAGGGTGTCATCAGAAAGCAAAAAACAAAAAGTAACACATAAATACTACTAAAAATGGAATGTCCAATATTCATAATATTCATACTAATATGTTGGAGCTTTTATGCCTAAAATATCTTAATAATGAGTGAGGTATAAAGAAGGTACTAAAGATTTCTCAATAGAGAAACATTCTCACTCAAGAAAACTCCGAACAGAAAATCTAATTCATCCAATACCATGATATCCAACAATGGAGATTTCACATAATCTTTGAAGCAAGGTTCAGAGTGCTCATGGAGCTATTACAAAAAGGGGCTGCATGAAAAACAAAGTATATCAGTTAGAGCAATGAAACATGTAGTTTCTAGACAAACATGCATGTGTGTGTCACAAATGTAGAGAGAAAATACCGTTTCTAAACTGACTGGTTTGCTATCCTCAATCAATATCTCAGCTATTGTTCCTGACTGATCAGCCTGCCACCAAGTAATGAAGATAACCAATAAATTAGAGGATTTGGTTTCTAGCTAATAATCACTTTGTATCGAGTCCAGATTCTTTGCTAAGTTTTTGTTATCGTTCTTATGACGTACTTTCAAAATATACTGATTTTGATATATTAAAAAAGTTTTTAATATATTCTAAAATATCAAAATAATGCAAACCAATGTATTTTGAAGGCTCAGCTGAGGAACACTACTGAAAACTCAATAAAGAATTCAAATTCCTTTGTAGCACTCCTAGTGTAATGTATGCAGGGTGTATTGCATTAGGATTTTAAAGGTTTTGAAAGACTCTTTTTTTATAAGAAGAGATTTGAACTCTCTCCTGTTTTAAGAAGAGTCTTCACTAAATCTTATTAATACGATTAAAATAAAATTAAAAACCTAATAAACCAGACATAAGCAGATTTTTTTCCAAATGATTAGTGAATTAACTGTGAATGGAGCTAAAAACATAAGCAGATTTGAGAAGCTCAACCAGGTCTGTGCCTTTAGATTTGTTAACTGCCAGATTTTTGTATCAGTATTATGGGCAAACATAAAGTAAACAACATAGTGATAGAGAAAAAAATGTAATGATATACTAGAACAAACAGGAAAACAAATACACATACATACCTCAATTTCATTCATCAGTTTCATAGCCTCAATAATGCAAATAACTTGCCCTTTCTTCACTTTATCACCCACCTGAAGCAACAGCAGAAATAGTTAGTCTCTTCATTGATTAACTTAGCAAACAAAGTAATATTTAGTTCATAAATTATCCTTTGCAAATTGACACCTCAACAGAAAAAAAGAGAGTGGTATTTAAACCGTGTGTGTCTACAAACCTTGACAAATGGAGGTTCATCAGGTCCTGGACTCCTGTAGAAAGTTCCAGCCATCGGACTTTTCAGCGGCGGGTGAGAAGACGAGCTTGCTTTTGCAGGGGAAGGCAAGGCAGGCAGTGCTTTTTGGGGGGAAGAGCTAGTAGGAGCGGCGGTCGGTGCTGCCGGTGGCGGTGGAAATGCGGCATACATAGGAGGTACTGATACTGGTGGAGGCTGCAATGCTTCCTTTTTTCTTATCATGAGTTCATAGTCTGATTGCTTAAGTTGAAATTCCACAATATCTCTTGAATCAACGAGTCTAGCCATGGAAATGGTATTAGATGATGCATACTCTAGCATTAGACATGATAAATACAAAATAATAGAAGATTGTATAGTTCAGATTCTCTGTTGAGTATGTTGGTGCTGTCTTCTGCTGAGTATTAAAAATATACTCATGTTGGTATATTAAAATTCTTTTTAATTTATTTTTAAACATCAAAATCAGTGTCTATCAGTGTTATTCAAATTCAAAATGAAGCTACTTAATCTTACTTTACAAGATCTGCAACTTGAGACATGAATGCAGTAACAGAAACTTCATCTGCAATAGTGGCACCAGAGTGTTTTCCATTAGGCACTTCTTTTTCTTTTGATGAAGCAACACTAGGTTCCTTGACCGCTACCGGGGCAGAATTAGAATTAGAATTTTCAACTTTAGCAGCCTACAACACGCAAAGCAGGGTAGCTTATGGTAAAATTTTCTGAATCTAATCAAGGACACGTTTGAACAGGGTGATAAAATCTCATTCAGAATAACTCAATATGAACTAATAAAAAAGAAAACAAAAGACTAGGTGTAAACTGACCTTCAGCACAGAAAATTGCTTCCTGTTAGAACACTGCAAGAGACAACAAATAACAATATTAATTGACAAGTTATAATTTTTCCAATTTTATTCCCATTGAAAACAAATGGCAGATAAGCTAACATAACAAGCATAACAACTTGAATGCATTTTAGTTGCATTTGTGCTTCATTCAGAACCCTCAATAATGTTTCTCAGAGTGATAACATACTGAAAAACTTCAGTTGTAGTTCCCACGTAAGAAAATCAAATGAGAGGAGTAATGTGAGGATAATAAAAAAATCAACAGGCATCATAAACTATTAATATATACCATGCTTCAACATATAAAAGATTGGATATTACAGAAAAGACTGTTCTCAAAACATAGATCACCCACAACAAAATTGTCTAACAAAGTGTTGTTACATTTTTCTAATTATTGTCTTAACTTAGACCATTTATGCTCAACACTATATCCAATATGCTCATTCTTTCATGAACATTTAGAAAACTTAAGGAAAATCATTGATGAAGGTACCATTACATCGCTATCACTATCACTAAAATAAAGCAATTGAGCAAAATACCCAAAGAATAAATATTTTCGTGTGATTACATAATTTCTCATCCTTAAATCATTGATAAAGGCATCATTTCTTCATTTACAACTAAAATCAATTGAACAAAACATTAACACAGTCAGAGAAGCAGATATAGATACGTAGATAGATGTGAAAACTGATACCTGAATTCTAGATGATGCAGATTCAGCAGATAAAGAACTGAACGATAGAAAAGGTTTGAAGCTGAACCCACTTTGAAAGGGAACAAGTTGGGATTTGAACCCCAGAGAGGAAAAAGAAGTAGAAGGGCACTTGGGGCATGGGACCGAGAATGAGGCCATTTTGAAAGCACCCCACGAACCAAAAACCAGACTTTCCTTCTTCACTTCCCAAAGGGGTGCGTGATCTGCGAAGAATGGTGAGAATATATGCCAAGAGCCGTTGAGACCGAAGAGGGTGCGCCTGTGATGAATCTGAGAAAACACGAAAAAGGGTACAAACGCTTTAATGAGGGTGGATGGAGAATACAAAGGAGATTTGAAACACTTCGATTTGGTTCAGATTTTACAAATGTAGGTTCGATGATTACGATGCAAGTGCAGTAACCATCGAAGTGTCACAGTTTTACCTAACTTGGAGGAACAAACAATGAACTATGTAGTGTCACTTCTTTTACATGTTTGATGTGTTTTCGTCTGCAAGAAAAGAAATTCAAAAAATATATTCTTTGTTAATTCAGGTGAACCGGTTTTTGACTGATTTATTGGTTTAATTAGAGACAGTTTTTGCGATTTGATTTTTTTAATCAGCAGTTTCATGGTTCTATTAAACCAAACAATGTTATTCATTCACCATTTTTTTAAATGAACATATGGACGATATATGATATTAACCACATAGTTTCTGATGATGTTCAACTCTTCAAAAAGCTTTAACTCTCAGCACAAGATCATGAAAATTTAAGTTAATTGTGAGCTTTTAATTCTCACTCCGTTTTATTTATTTTGTTGTTTAAGATTTTACTCAAAAAAATGTAATACATTATTCCAAGGTAAAAAAGACTAATTTTACTAAAGTAATTTTATTATCTTTCTTAATTTCTGTAGATATATAGTTAAGTATTTCAAAACAATATTATTGATTAGGGAGTAAGAAAATAGTGTAAATATTTTACAAGACCTAAAAAATCTAATAGTTATGTTTTTTTTTTAATACTAGTTATGACAATTAATATGGAATGAGTAAATTACTTAATGATAAATTATGTATTTATGAGTTTTAGTGTTTTTTGTTGTGTTTTAATTATGTACTTAAGTGGTATTTATTTGTAAAATAAGGAATACTTACGACTCAACTCACTGACTTTTAAATATTACTAATTCATGATGATATTTTGTTCAATATATATATATATAAAGTACAATAAATACAAACTTTTGTGAAGAAGAAGTAGAACTAACCTTCTACTGAAAAGGTTTTCTTATGCTCTTTAAAATGTCCTATGTGGAACGAAGAATGCAAAAACCTTGCCTTTCGGGAGAAAAATAATTCTCTTGACAAACATCAATCACGCATTAAATATACAATCACAGCCAAATTTTATGAAGATCAGAGCAGAAAACTTCAAAGAAGTGAAGAAAGACCATAAAACCCTCTAATGGAGACATGTGTCAATGATTTACAATGTCTATTTCAATAACTTCATTACACTAATATTGTCTTAGATACTAGTGTTATATCCTATGTAAGGATGTTGTGTTTTTTTTTTTTCTTTTAATTTGGTATTTGTAGAATAAATAAATAATAGTTATATTTAGAGTAAATGATTATTTTATACATAACATCATACAATATTATTGTCTATACAAATAATAATAATAATAATAATAATAATAATAATAATAAATATTAGAATTAGATATTTATGACATTATACAAGATAGAGTACTGTTTCTTTAACATGTGTCGTTATTTAGACATAATTAATTATTATTTGGTGGAAAATTTAATAAATATTTAAGTTGGTAGGAAAATATATCTTTTCGGTCTATCCAAGTTAGATTTTTTTCAGATTGTAGACATTTTTTATTCTTTTTGATATTTGTACTTCGTTTTTACTTTGGAATTCACTATCAATGTTTTAGTTCATTAGTTTACATCGGTGTGATTATTTCTGTTATATATATATATATATATATATATATATATAACTTCAAAAACTTGTTTTAAAATTTTATTTATTTGTTATATCATGGCAATGTAAATAATATTTAAGTTTTCCATTTTATTTGCGTTACTAAATATTATTTAGATTTTTGGTTAGCTGGCATCCGTGGGATCCGTATCATCAGCACATTTGGGTTGTCAAAACCATATAAAAAAACATTTGAACTTACGACACCACCATAGTGGCCTTACATATTAAGAAGAACATTTGAACATTTCAATTTATTTTCAAAAAGTTAATGAAGAAATATATAAATAATTTAAAAGAAAAAAAGACTCAACCAGAATTCGATGAATTGCACATTTTCCGAGCCTAGTATGCTGTTTCATGTTGTAAAATTTGACTACCATAAATTGAATTCTTAACTTAGAGGACAAATGTTGTCACATGTTCATCTAATAATTTATTTTTCCAATAAATTTTAGTTCATAAAAAAAAAAAAAAAAAAAACAGAGCACTATCGGTACATTTAAGAGTTTTCTTAACTCACATTAAATTGAATTAATGTCTGCAAGTTGTTGCTTATTTAATAAGTTTATGTTGTCAAAAAATTGAGAGATTAGAGAATTAAGAGAAAGAAAAGAAAAATTCGTGAACTCTACCATATCTTATTTTATTCCTCATCTTTCATGATTTTGTGTAGGAAAGATACATTATGTGGTCCTCTTAGGTTTAATTCTTTTCTTTTCTTATTATTATTTTTATTTTATATTAATAAAATGTAATTATATTTTTATTTTTAAAGATGTAAATAGAAACCCTTAGTTCAATCGAATTCTTTAAACTTTTAGGAAGCATAACTATAAAGTTTATAAATTGGTAAGCAACATTATGTATACAATAGAGAGACAAGTAAAGTTTATGCTAAAACATGAATTAGTAATTAAATTTATTTAAAAACTTCCACGAATATCTATAAATAGTCACATTTTTCACAAAAACTCTTTGACCAAAAAGCCTCACAAAATTCGTAGACAGAGTGATGAATGACAGAAATAAGTTAAACAAGTTACTGATGTGAATTTTTTCTAAACATGAACACTTCAGACTAGAAAGTTTATTTATTTCCATAACATGCACCACATCATGCCCTTGTGAAAGCACACAACACAATTACATCTATGAAAACGTTTCTACTAAAAGTTCTTGCATCAAAAGAGTCACAAACACAGTAAGAACATCAAAGAACATCATCAAAGTTCTGGCATCTATGAGGAAGCATCGAAGGGTTTAAAGAGCCTTGATGATCTCTTCAGCACTGGAGACGGTGAACTCTCCTCCACTTTCAACATTGGCAACCTTCACCTTCAGGTCATCCACCAGCAGTGCAAACCTCCTAGACCTAACACCAAGACCTTTCTCTGTCAGGTCAAGCTCAAGCCCAAGTGCGTTCGTGTATTTTGCAGCACCATCTGCAAGGAACTTCACATGTTTGTTCTCTGGGAAAGTCTTCGCCCATGAGTTCATCACAAAAGGGTCATTCACTGCAAAATCAAACCACACTTCAAATTAGCCACTTCACAAACTATATCTATCTTCAACACTTTGGTTCACATCATGTGCACAATTTAACTCATATTATTCACCAAGTCCCTGTGATAAAGTGTTCCACAATTCAATCTATATAACAGAAACTATACAACAGAAGAAGAAGAAGGAGAATTAGAAAATTTCAATATCTAAACCATTGCATGCAAGCTTTTCCAGTTTCAAAGATGATTAGAACAAATCAAAGATCAGGGGTTGGTTAATATAGTAACAAACAGGCAACAAGCTATTTGGATTTAGGAATCCCTTTCTAGAGTCTTTTGGGCTCAAGAAGTGCAAAAATGCTGGTGAATTTCAACTTTATAGATAGTAAATTGGAAGTTTAGATTAAATCATATGCAACACTAAGAATTGGGAAGAATTTCCAAACGCAGGTCAATCAATACATACCACAGAACAGTAAGCCATCAGTATCAATTGATTGAACAACTAACCCATCAGCAAACCCTTTAATGTTCTTATGCCAACACTAATCTTGAATCTCACATTAAAGCAGTAAAAAGAGTGACATGTTCATCCTTTACACTTACCACTGATACAGATGATTTCATCCACACCCTTTCCTTTCAGCTCTTCTGCTCTCTCAATGAAGCCAGGAACGTGCTTCAAGCTGTTACAAAGTCACAGATTAAGACCAAACTCTTTAAATACCACCATCTCAACTTTATGAACCAAAAAACCTTGTAATAATCGAAACAGCAAAACACCTTCCAAAATTGGGGATCCAGCAACACATTCTCCAACAATACCCAATTCATAGTATCACTCCCATGATTTATATTTTTCTGTCTAGTAAACATTTCTATTTTTTGCTTTGTTAACACTCGACAAATTTTACTCAAAAGGGGGATTTTACCTTGAAACAAAAGAAAAAATAGATAAGGAAAAAAAAAAGAAAAAAAAAAAGAGAACTTTGAGTACCCCAATTGTAAATTATCTTGAATCAATAAACATGAGTTCACATCCCCTTAAAAATAGTGAAACTTTGGTGATCAAAAGGGTGAATCTGGTATACCCACTAAGGTTTTTCCGATTATTTGAACTTTTATGATTGAAATATGAAGATTGAAAAGCATAAAGAGAAAAGGGAAAGTGAGGACCTGCATGTAGGAGTGAAGGCACCGGGAACACCAAAGATGATAACTTTCTTGCCAGCGGCAAGAGAGTGAATGGAAACAGCTTGGGGTTTGTTTTCATCATCCAAATAAGCCAAAATGCCGTCTGGAATAGCATCTCCCACAGCAATTGGAGCCATGTTCACGACGATGATTGTGATGGCAACGATGTACAATGAATTTGTGTTGTGTATTGTTGCTTCACAAACTGGATCCGACTTATATAACAAACAGTGCGGTGTGTTAGTCCATCAGAAATCGAAAGAACTACCAATGTGGAAGATTCTAGAAGGGAGCGGCTGTGTGAACACACTGGTAGTGGAGTGGTATAAAAAAAGTTTTTTAAATAAAAAATAAATTATTTTCATGTGAAAATCATGTTGATAATTTCCTGTTGTCCTATTTATTTATTCAAATAAATTGTTTGTCGATTTATTTATTCAAATATTTTAGGTTTTGATGCATATGACTTTTTTTTCATTTATTTTATTTAAGTTGAATAGGTTAAATATTACTTTTTAAATAATTATTTAATTGTTTAATGTTTGGGTCGGTGTCTGGACATGTGGGCGAGCGTGTGCGTGACCGCTGTGTGCGCAGGTACGTGTGTCTGTGTTATACTTGTGTGTGTCATACATTTTTTTTATATTTTCTTAACTTTCCTTCCTCTTTTAAAAAATCTTCTATTTCAAAAATATAATTTATATCAATAATTCTATATTTATATTCAATCTCTTTGTTCGATATTGAGATTATCGAAGTCAAGAAAAATATGATTTCTAAATAAAATACTATGGATTAATCGAAATAGTTGACAATTAACATTGGTGTTAGGAAACATTGCAAGATGACCTAGGTAGAGAAATGCAGACAAAGTCTATACACAATAATAATAATAAGTATTACAAATAGTAATAATATAAATAAATTTATATTTTAATAATAATAATAATAATCATAATATCAATAATAAACAATAACAATAATATAAATAATAATAGGGTTAAGTACGTTTTTAATCCCTGAACTTTGACTCAAAATTGAAATTCGTCCCTGATCGAAACTTTGATAAATTTTGGTTTCTAAACTTTAAAAATGAATGAATATAGTCCTTTTAACCCAATTTTGTTAACTTTTTTTTTTAGGTTTCGAACGCCTTTCTTAGTAAATATTGAGTCGATAATGTGTCAAACGGCGTAAACAACTTCAATATTTACTGAGAAATGCGTTCGAAACCTAAAAAAAGTTAACAAAATTGGGTTAAAAGGACTATATTCATTAATTTTTAAAGTTTAGGGACCAAAATTTTTCAAAGTTTTGACTAGAGACGAATTCCAATTTTGAACCAAAATCTAAGGACTAAAAACATACTTAACCCATAATAATAATATACACATCAATAATAATAATAATAATAATAAACTTTCATTCATTATTTTCCTATTTGTCTTTATTTCTTCCCCTATTTTTTTTAATCTAAACAATATTATTCTTATCCCTTAATTTAAACAATATTATTGTGTCAAATTCACTTGTTTTCACTTCTTTAAAGATGTGTTTGAATTTGGGAAAATAATTTTAGGAAGTGTAAGTAAATGGACTTGGATGAGAGTCTATCCATGATTTGAAATAATGGATAATAGATTGTCATGTTATTTAAATAAAGGGAAAGATAGTTGATTTACATGAATTTAATATGAAAGTTTATATATGATAATGATAGATTAAAAAAGTCTTTTAATAAATAAAATCACATAATTATTATTTTACCCTTAAAAATAAATATGATATAAATTTAATAATAATATTATTATTATGGTTAAATATGATTTTTGTCCATTAATTTTTAGTGAATTTTAGAATTAGTCAATTTCGAAACTTTAAACCAATCTAGTATTTCATTTTTTAAAATACGTAGATTTAGTCATTTTAATTAAATTTTGTTATGTTTATTTGATATTTCGTTCAAATACAATATTGAAATGTATATGGAACATCAAATAAACATAACAAAATTTGATTAAAATAACTAAATTTACGTATTTCAAAAAATAAAATACTAAATTGGTCTAAAATTTCGAAATAAATAAATTCTAAAATTTACTAAAAGTTAAGGAACAAAAACATATTCTACCCTTAATTATTATTATTGACTTAAAAATGAATCAATGGAATAAAATGAAAAAAAAAACTTAGAGAATAAAAATTGCGTGAAGAATAGAATAAAATAACAAAAAATAGTAATGCTAAGGGGCATAATCAATTTTTTTGCAATAAAATAATGGATTATCATAATTTTTTTTCTCACATTTATTCAAATCATTCCATATTTTTTTTAATCCAAATAATTATATATTCACCTATTTTTCCTCTCAAATCCATTATCCTAATTCCATATCCAAAAGGACAGAGATAATAATGAAAAATAAAGTAAAAAAGTAATTGAAAGAAGTGAAATAGAGTGAAGAGAGTCATGTTACAAAGAAAGTAAATAAAATATTTGGATAGGTGAGATATATAATTGTTTAGTGTGCCACTTGTAAATAAGAGTGTCGAAGTGAGTCAGCTTGGCTCACATGTATTGACTCACTATGGGTTGGGTTAAAAATTATTGAGTCTAACCCAACTTACTTTTGAATGAGCTAAAAAATTTACAATTTGACTAAACTCACCGCGAGTTAGTGAGTTAAGTGGGATATACCACTAACTCATACAAAATAATATTTTTTAATAATTTTTAATTATTCAAATTTGTAGGATGAAAACAAATTTATCATTTTTCGAATGTTGAAATTTGCAGGATTTTAAAAATATCAATAAATCCAGATAAATGCAATGAAATTTAAACTTTTTTTTGCTAGTTCAAAGATAAGAAATAAGTTTTTCAAAAAATAGATGGAGTTGTAAGTTAAGAGAGCCCAACCTAACCCAACTCAAATCCATATTTATTCACAAGTTCTAACCCGTTTTAAAACATCTACTTTTAAATATACACCTAACATTTTTTAAATTGTATACCTTAAATAAATTAAAAAGGTAAATTATTTAGTAAAATAAATAATTGAATAAATATATCCATTAAAACAAAATACAATGATATACATCAGTTGGTGTTATACATTCCACAACTTTAATATATTATTTATCATATTATTTAGGTTTTAATAGATTTTTTGCCCTATTATTATTGTGAGAGATTTATCTAATGAGACCCCTCAATTTTTCTTTTACTTCCGTCTCTAATTTATTTTAAAGGAGTTTATATGACTACGTTAAGTTGATATTGATACCCAATTATCATAATTACATAATATAATGTATAAATTAATAACATATTTTATAGACACATAAATCTATTTTAATCTGTGTTTATAAACTAATTTTACCAAAAACTTAGAAAATTAAATTTGAGCCAATTGAGTTGGAAACCCTATTCCGCGCTGCCTTTATTTAAAAGAGCAAACTTTAGGGCAAACAAAGGTAAAAACAAGAAGAAGAAGAAGAACATTTGGGAGAGAAAGCGAAGTGAAGAAGATGGTGCTTCCCGATGAAGAAATTTCAAGGTTGTACCGAATCAGGAAGACGGTGATGCAGATGCTGAGGGACAGAGGGTATCTTGTGGGAGACTTCGAGATCAACATGTCCAAGCACGAGTTCAAATCCAAGTACGGCGAGCACATGAAGCGTGAAGACCTCGTCATCAACAAGTCCAAGAAGGACAACTCCGGCGACCAGATCTACGTCTTCTTCCCGGAGGAGGCCAAGGTCGGCGTCAAAACCATGAAGACTTACACTAACCGCATGAACTCCGAAAACGTCTTCAGAGCCATTCTTGTCACTCAGACTAACCTTACCCCCTTCGCCAGAACCTGCATCAGCGAAATCTCTTCCAAATTTCACTTGGAGGTTTTTCAGGTTACCTTCCCTTTCTCTTTCTCTTTCCATCATTTTTTCAATGTTTGATTCAAATTCACCCGTCGTCAGAGAAGGCTCTGCGACCTGTGTGTTGCCGGCGTCAACCACCCACTTTTTCATCTGGGTCGGGTATTCGGATTTTAGGTTTTTTTTGTTTGTTTTAATTTATTGGGCTTTATCTTGAGCCCAATATATATATATATATATATATATATATATATATATATATATATATATATATATTATAAAAAATAAATTTTTTAATTAGTGAACACTGCATATGAGCGTAGTATGTAATGTAATAAACCAAATAATAATGATAGTAATAAATATAATAGTATTGATAAACAATAAGGCATAATGTATTGATTATTATGATAGTTTTAAGGTATACTGTTATATACAGAACATTTTTATTTAGTTTTGATTTTGTGCTTTGTGAATGTGAGTTTTATGCTGGAGTGTTGTTTCAGGAGGCGGAGCTGCTGGTTAATATTAAAGAGCACGAGCTTGTCCCTGAACATCAGGTTCTCACTGATGCTGAGAAGAAAACCTTGATTGAGAGATACACTGTGAAAGAAACTCAGGTTGGTTACACTCTTCGATTTGTGATAATGTTTAACGTGCCATGTCGATATTTTCTTTGAGATTGTATAATTTCAAACAACAATTGTTCTTGGTGTTCTGAAATCCTGAAAATAAGGGCTAGAATGATGGATGATCAGAAATTTCAGGCACTGAAATATAATTTTTGTTTGTCTTGTTTTTGGAAACTCAATTGAATGACAATAGTACGTTTTGTAATTAATTTAGCGTATTACTCAAAAATTCATATTAGTGTGTTTTTAAATTGGTTGAGTGTAAAAATTCTGAACACTGACAGTGAATTAAAAATTAAACTCTAGTTTTTTTCTGTTTTTGTTTTGGGTTGCATATCTAGTATTGTTTTTCAAATTTCTGTCGATGCTGACATGGTGCCCTTTTTTTATGTTGTGGGGGTGGATCTCAGCTACCTAGGATTCAGGTGACAGATCCTGTGGCAAGATATTATGGATTGAAACGTGGTCAAGTTGTGAAGATTATTCGACCTAGTGAAACTGCTGGAAGATATGTTACATATAGATTTGTTGTATAAGAATGTTATAACTTATTGACCACATTACTTTTTAGAATATGTTGCATAGTAATGGACAGAAGGGATCTGAAGCTTGTGGAATTAAAGTCCTCTATTTATATCTAAATTGATTGATGCTGTTATGAACAGTCTTGTTAGTGTGTTATGGAGCTTTGTTTCCTTTCGTAATGGACCAATAATTATGGTGTGTATTCAAACAATTTTGGTTCTGCTTTTACTTTCTAGTACACAATGGTGTAAACCAACATCTATGAATTGGTAACACATTATTTGAAACCCCTTGCTTTAACTTTAAGAAAGACATTAGGGTACTAATTTAACAGGGATATGAACTTGACAAGAACTTCAAATGAATTCTGGGATGCTAAGGAGGAAAAAACGTTTATTTCATTGGACAATGCAGAACCTCCACCAGCTAGATCAGATAAAGCTCTAATGGCAATGAAGGGTTTCTTCTGTTGGAGGCACACTAATGCAACAGCAGCACTTTCCATATCAATTGTAGTTGCATCAAATTTTGAGTACAAAAATTCTCTGTAAGCTTTGTTATCAACAAACACATTTGCTGCAACTCCTTTCTCCACTCTTGTCACAATAGGCTTCCTTGGCAAACATGTTGTGTTAACACAGCTCTCCAATTTAACATTCTGTACAAAATAAGTAGTTTCTTTTTTGAGCTTTTCTTAGAAGGTATGTGATAACTAAGATGAGTTTAATTAACTTAATTACCTTGAGTTTTCCTGCCATTTTGAAGTAAGTCTTGTCAACTGGAGTCCAGAAAATGTGGTGTCCAGCTTCTGGAATTCCATTCACAGGGAAAATTTCTTCTGGTTGATACCACACTTTGTTCAAAAGATTAGTATCTGTGTTGAAATCTTTTGTGCTGTTACTGTAATCGGAAAACTCAAGATAACCAAATTTTGTGTTGAAATCTCCATTTACTTCTCCTAACCTCTGCGAAAATCAAATCGAGTTATGTATAGTTGATTATTTCAATGTGTGTCTGCTTAAACATTTCTAACAGTGTTAAAAAGCATTTCAAAGTTATCACATGCAAAGTTTACTTTTAATGATTTCATGCAGTCACTTTTTTATTGTTGAGTTCTACACAATATAATTGTTGTATTCAAGTTGGTCATTCAATTTTCTTGTAGTTTTAATTTGATTTTTAAAAAAATATGCAATTTAATAATATTTGTTAAACTTTTTAAAGCGAATCAAAGATTTTTAATCAAATTTGATATAGGAGTATGTTAATTATATCAATAAAATAAATTATTTTTATCGATTGAAGTTATTAGTAAGGATAATTTGTTTATTGGTGTAATTAATATAATCTTGGTGTCAATATAAAAATGAAAAATCCTTAATTCGTTTTAAGAAATTTAACAAAAATAATTAAATTGTATCAATTTTTTAAAAAATTATACCAAATTAAGACTAAAAAAAGCTAGATGACTAACTTGATATTTGTGTACAAAATAAAGGAAAGAAAATAATTACACCTATATTCTATTTATTTTTTATATGATTTTAAGATGAGAAAAAGATTATTATGTAACGTGAGACTGATAGATAAATTCATATATATATATATATATATATATATATATATATATATATGTATATATATATATATATATATATATATATATATATTTATTTATATATATTAATATTATA
>Ga0214542_1001585_pt1 | contig 46751 bp, 23 predicted proteins | sample CNSS1metaG_FD_160096 | JGI IMG/M metagenome (GOLD analysis project Ga0214542, IMG submission 160096) | Root nodule microbial communities from cowpea collected in UCLA plant growth center, Los Angeles, California, USA - CNSS1 | ecosystem: Host-associated > Plants > Roots > Nodule | place: USA... | reverse complement strand
TATATGATTGAAGATATTTGTGGGCGACATGGATACGTGGCTCACATCAGGGTTTTCTTAACGCAACAATGCAAGATGATGAAAGAGTGAATGCATGTTTGATGGAAAATTGAAGCCCATTCTTTGCTCGCGCGTGTGTAGGGCTGTAGCTGCTATATTTGACCTCACTTTTTTTCATTTGCCATGTCCAAGTTAGCAAAAACCTTGTTCATTTTCTGACATCAATGTCACACTGTTGGGATTTCAATTTATATTCTAAATTTTATATCGAATAGAAATAAATAAATTGAATTCTGTAAAATATTTACAGATTTTATTATTTCGAGATTTTGAGTTGAATTTAATGTAAAAGTTTTTAAGAGAATTTGACTATGAACTTGTCCGGGTATGAAAAAAGTAATGAACACTTAGCTGTAAAAGCGCACAACTATTTTTTTCTGACACATGGAAATTAACTACTTAACTTAAACGAGGTTTAACAATGAAACACTGCGTTTTAAGGGTTCACTATGTTTAATTGTTTATCAATTGAAACAACTCTTGGGTCCCATGTTCCAAACAAGACACCCACCATTCCCCCAGAAAGATTTACTATACCTATAATCATTCATGGATAAAAACAATAATAATAATTCAGAATGTAAATAGTTCCCACATATACCTTCAGCGTGTGAATGAGTAATTAAATTGTTAAAATTTTAGAGCTTTAAATCTAATTTAACTCCACAAAAATCAGTGTGTAAGGTGAGGATTGCACCTACTTATATATTATGAATTAGCTTTAGTTGATATGAGACTTCCAACACACCCATTAGCAGTCCGATATGAGATGAGACATAATGTTTAAGAAAGTTCACTAGAATAAACTCTAACCTGATTCTGATATCATGTTAGAGGTAGACTTTAAATCTAATTCAATCTCACAAAACCAACGTGTAAAATAAGAATTGCACCAATTTATATACTGTAAATTGACCTTAACTATAGACGATACAGGACTTTCAATACTTTCTTTTGTTATTTAGTAAAAATAGTAAAACATAACCAAAAAAATATTTTTGGAAATTAAGAAAGCTCTTACGTAGTGGTTTTTGACTTGTTATCATTAATCTATACTTGAGTTCTACTTCTGGAATCTATAAGCCAAAAAAGTGATTTTGAGTGCCAGCATATCAGCAACCAAACGACCCAAAAAGCAAACATTACGCGTGCTTTTATAATTATGTATAGAAATCATAAACAACCATTGAGTGATGATTTTCAATGAGAAAAGACTTTTCCATGGAAACTAACTTTTCTTCTCAAAAAAATCAAAACCTTTTTTTTTCATAAATTAAAATTAATCTATGGATAAGTTGATTTATAGAAAATCTTTCATATAATTTTCCCTAATTTATATATAAATTAATTTTATACCTTACAAAAAATAATTAAATTGACGTTTCATCTATTTAAAATGCAAGTGCGTCTCGATTATCATTTCCCCATGCATGCATTAGAAAGAAGAAGCTTTTGAATTAGTGGATTTCACTTTCCACTTTCTCAACCTTGTGAATCCATCTTAAAATGTCATGATACGAATCCTTAAAAAAAGCAATTAATTGCAAGATTTTAGGAGCTATAGTAGGTATTCTCATCCGTTGAAATAATAATATTTCAAGATAGTGTTTCTGAAAATTTTGCTATAGTCTTATTTATAAAAGCTATTTCAAAAATTAAAAGAAAAATGTAAATTTAAATTATTTTTGACTTTGATTCTTGAAGTGAGACCATTGGATACACAACAATAATGAAAAGTAATATTGTTAATACAAAATTATATACAATATGTTAATATTTTTTCTTTTAATTTAGACGAACATATATGTAGAGAACTTAAAATGAGTTTTAACTTGTAAACCAACTTAATTTATTATGAATTTTTGGGTTGGGTTAAGATGAAAAAAATTTAATTTTTTAAAATGTATGTTAAATTGGACTCGGCTCAACTCACTAATTACAAAGTTTGAAATCAAATTAAAAGTAGATTGACTCGTAACATACTGACAAAAATTGTTTATTAGTTTTTTACCATTTTTTATAATTTTTTTTATTGTTGACACTTTAGTTTTTTACCTAGTGTCTTTATAATAATAATAATGTTTGGTAAAAAATGTGAAAACTTCTATTATGATGTTATAAAAAAATGAATTTGAGTTTACTTTTATTATACTTCAATAAATTATAAAATAAATTGTAAAAAATATTCATTAAATCATAAACATATAATTAATAAATTGAACTGAATTACAAAATTTTTAACTTAAAAACAAAAAAAGTTAAGTTGATTATTTTTTTTCTAATTATGTGGTAAGCTAACTTATATGAATTAAATTCACTCTCTTAATCACTCATAGAAATTAACACTACTAATTCAATTGTGGTAGTAGTTTAATTTGGAAATAAGTATATAGAGCCAAAAATATTAACATCTCACTTTATCATTGAGAGATAATGATAACACACGCAGTGCTCAAGATATATAGCAACAATAATTATACAAAAAATCATCAATGATATATATATGTAGCAAAATAACATCACCATCATATGAACATGTACGTGTGAGATGAATGAACGTACCCATATACTATCAAAGTAGAGAAAGTAACCAAATATAGTTATCTCCTCAATTTCAAAAAGATTTATCTTTTCATTTTACTTTTATATATCAAAGATAATAACTTATCATTGACAATAATTGCATTGTACTTAATTTTTCTCTCACACCCATAATTTCTCCATGTTCATAATACTGATTACTTAAACTCATGAATATTAGTATTGATCCGGTAACTCCAAAAGTTTTTATGTTTAGAAGTCAAAATTATAAATATTTATTTTCTTACACCGAGTTCCAAAGAAAAAAGAAAAAAAATACTCTTATATTTTTTAACCCATTTAAAAGTGAAATTAGAAAAGTCTTTCATTTGATTAAAATATACTCAGTAACTAAAATCCAAAAAGTTCTTATAAATTATATTCGAACATGCTTTTAATAATGAAAATAAAAGAATTAATATTTTTTTTATAATTGTTGGAAGTCTTACATCGATTAGAGATAAGATCAATTCACAATATATATAAATGGGTGCAATCCTCACCTTACAAACCGGTTTTGTGAGGTTGAGTTAGACTTAAAACTCAAGTTAGAATCTATCCTAGCGAACTTTCTTGGACATTTTATTCCATCCAAAATCAGATCGTTAACAGACCATCCACTAATTTCTTGTTTTATGTACAAAATGAATATATCTCTGATATCGACTAAAGATAAGAGTGTGTATGATACCCGAAAAGGGATGGTGAAATATCTTTGGCTTGAAAAATGTGTTTGAAGATTTTTGAAGGTTAACTAAAACATATACCTTAATCTGGCATTAGTAGAAATCCTTATAATAATTGAATGAAAAAGTCACATCAAGATGTCCCAACAAATCTTAATTAGGTAAATTCTTTTGTCTTACACGTAAGTGTTACTTGAAGTAAGTTCACGATCATGGGGAACCAAATTCGCAAATTTCTTGCTTAACTGGCATCACCCATTTCCAACTTCTGTCATATGAGTTTGACATTTTAACTCAAATATACAATTCACAACGCCAAGATGTGTGAATTACAAAACTCAATCCATGCTTCATGTTTTCGTTGAAGCATGGATAGTTAGAAACCAATGGCAATTATTTTTATTTTTCTTTAAAAAAAATAATAAATATGTACTATGAAAAAAAAAACATGGGAAAAGCAGAAAAATATGGGGGAAACAAAACAGTAGAAGAGACAGAGAAAGAGAACATAGTGTGTAGGTTCACATGATGTCGTAAAAATTTACATTTGCTGGCATCAACATTACTCAAATTAAGTATTGTTAATAAAACTAACGACAAGGAGTAAAAAACCAAATTGGTAAGCATAAACGTCATTTTTATCTTGGTGCATGCAGCAATGTGTCACGTATGCAACAAGGAATGGTGAGAGAAAAAACAGAATAAAATATCACATGAATTAATATATATATATATATATAGAATATAAAAAAAATAAAATATATATATATAACACATATATATATATATATATATATATATATATATATATATATATATATATATATATATATATATATATATATATATAAAATAAAAGACTCTGCCGAAAAAAAAATCCATTAATCAAGATTTAAATGAATAAGTATTGTGTACTTTAAAATAAAAAACTCAGTCACCTGAAGATCAAGTTTCATGATCTTAAATATTGTGCCATACAAAAATCTCATTTAAAAAATAAAAAGTTAAACTTTTGAAATTTATAAATAGACTTATATATTATATATTATGAAATAAACCCATATTAAATATTTCAGTTTTAATTCCCTTTTGATATGACGTATACTGTAAATATGCTTGTTAGTTAATTTCTTGCCTAACCATGCAAAAGAGAAAGAAACCATTGATATATTTTAGGGTTAAATATGTTTTTGGTACCTCTACTTTTAGTGAAAATTGAAATTAGTCAATCTTCGAAACTTTGGTCCAATATAGTCTCCAAACTTTAAAATTGCGTGGATTTAATCCTTTTAACCAAATTTTGTTAAGTTTACTTGACGTTTCATATGCGTTTCATTATAGTTTCTTAACTAATATTGAAGCAAAAATATGTCAAACGTTGTGAACATCTCAAATGCTATCATGGAATGTGTTTAAAACGTTAAATAAACTTAACAAAATTTTCTTGGAAAGATTCAATTCACCCAGAAGTTAGGAGACTAAATTGGACCAAAGTTTCGAGGATGAACTAATTCCAGTATTTACTGAAAATTGAGGGACAAAAACATATTTAACCATATATTTTATACCATGGGTGAATGTCAAATTTCATTTATAATCAATTATTTAGATTTGTAGTATTTCACAATCTAACGGCACATTTATGGGTTGCATAATAAAACATCCATAGAGAGCTTAAGATACGAAACATGGCATGGTCCAGCCCAATGCACCTTTGTGGGTTGCTAGCAAAGTTGAAGGCCCAAAATCTATTTCTCCGTTTAAAAGAAAACCTTTGTAGCCCATACGGATTCAATTTGGATTTATTGATTTGATACAGTTTTTTAAATATCTCATCCACATTTACAATATATAAAAGCCTTAGTTAAAATTTCCAATATACCCATTTGCTGTTAAAGTGTTTAGATCTGGAGTAAAATTTTCCAATGAAGTATATAATATTTTAAACTCATTTCATAAAAATTATCAAGTTACTAATTTTATTACCTAAAGACTAATTTAGTAACTAATTTTTTAATTTGATATAAATGATTTTAATAGTCAAAATTTTAGTAATTAATACCAGTGACCAATTTATAATAGAAATTATTTTAGTTATTAATCTAGAAATTAGATGTAGTGTTTAAAACTGTTTTAATTATCAAACAAATTTAATTAATAAATTAATATCTAAATTGTTAATAGTAACTAATTTTCTTTTATCAAATAGGTCGGATAATAATTTAGAATTTAACTTCTGCTAAATTTTTCTTTAATGTTTTTCTCTTATATCTTTAAGAAAAATCAATAAAAAATCTGAAGTGGAAAATCTTAGACACACCGAAAAGAACAAGAAGAAGCAACAAACATGAAAATAGTAAATAAAAAATGTTTGGGTGATAAAAAGCATAGTACGTAGGATAGTGGAGGAAGAATAAAACAAAAAACGTAGCATACTATGATACAGTCTGAGGAGCCTAACTGAGATGTTGATGTCAAATCAAATTCCTTAGCCTACATTCACCGAATGCGACCGACTATCTCGACTTTGATTATCATATAAGATCTTATGAACAAACAAGACGCAGTTTTTGCTTCAAAACTGAACCTAATCCAAGAAAAAAAAAAAAAAAGATAGCACCCAGTGGTCCATGTTTTAATGAAATTAAAGTGTTTCACTCTTTCTTGGAGGAGAGGCAAAAGTGAAGGTTCTCTCAATATTTTAATGAAAAAAAATGGTGCGGTGAAGACTGAGGCATGCCACCACAACCAAAATAGACAGCCCAACCAACCAAGATACCAGATTCTCATTCATGGCTACAAACATCAAACATATTCCCTCTGTCTCTTCACCACCATGTCCTGTTATGTTAGTTTGAGATTACTATGATTGTTAACTGTTTTAATCACTACATGTTTCAGTTACTTAGCCCATCATCACACAACTTATTTCATCATTAACACCAGATTAGGTTGTAAACATCAGCAGATATGGAGCAACATTGTGGGGTCCCCTAGAAATCAAGGGCATCAAAATTAATAGAAGCTTATGAATAATTAAAGATTTCTTTTGAAATGATGTGAAAGCTTACTTTCACATGTCTTTGCCTCACCTACTTCTTTCAAAACAATACAGAAGGTCCATTTCTCCAACTGCAGGTGGGTCAAAGTGGTAGTCGCTTGCATAATCACAACCATTCAATTTTATGTACATTTGGTGGACCAATCTTGCATAAGAATTTATAACAATCACACTCACCAGTATCCACGTCTCTACTTTGGCCCTTTGTCACCCAAAATGTCAGACAGATATACCTTCATCCCAACAGTTCCCACCTTCAAAACTAATTGCGATCAAATATTTTTTAAATTTAAGTCTCACATTGACTAAAATCGATAAAGTTAAACACGATATATGAAGAAAGATATTCATAAATATAATGTAGAGATTTTAAATTAAAAATGATATCAATTTCTTATATAAATTCTAATGATGTCATATTTTTTAACCCATGAATATATTGAGGTTTTTAATTAAAAGTGGTATTAATTTTTTGTATTGATTACATTGATGTCACATTTATATAACAATGATCTTCAGACATTGTTTATCTGTCTTTTTTTTTCCTTAATGGGACTAAGAAAGGAAACTGAAATAGCCCACACATGAGTGATGATATGGGAGTACAGTGCATACAGCACTGTCCAAAAGTAAGATAGCACTAACACATAACAAGATACAATCTTGAACAGAATACGTTTAAAATATGATTGCCCAAGTGAATCAACTCCACCAATTAATATACTAAGAACCTTGCTTATGTTTCTGACACATGCAGACCCTTAAACGGATATCTGTGGAATCAAACTTTAAACGGCTCAAATGAGTGTAGAGAGAGAACATTGATTTGGCTGCATTTAGTTTAAGATTTAGTTCACCTAACTTTCCTACCCTGCTAAGTCTATTATGTCACGAGAGAGCATCAATTGACTAATGCTATTGAAATCCCAGAAGAATCCATTAATTCAAATCAAAGCAAATGATATCAAGACACGAACTTTCGTTTTTATGCGGCTAAAATGCATTTACAGCTGCTGCAACTAGTGTGATACAAGAGCAGAAACAGAAAAAGAAAAGATAGAGATCTCTTGTTGGAAAGAGAAAAGACACAATTCATATGAAGGTTTGGTTGCACTTAGAGTTTAAGGGACAAGTCAAGCTTGTGCAACTCCTCTTGTTTAGTCTTCAAATGGTGAACACTATCCAACCAGTAGCTTCCAAATCCCTCTGGCATCAGCCTTGGACAAAACTTCCCTAGCCGTTGGATGGTACCATCCAAGGGTGATTCAGATTCTGCCCCAGTTGCTTGTTGTGAGTAGTACAAAGGCCGCTTCTGAGAGCAGTTTTGAGCATGAGAATGTGACAGACAAAAACCTGGTGTTTGTGTTTGAAAAGAGCGTTTGTTGATCATAGAATGTGCCTGAATTCCCAGTGACCTATTATAGGAGCCATGCAGAGGCAGAGAAGCCATGCTAGAATACCTGTGTGCAAAATCTATTGGAACTGCAGCACCAGCTTTGTGTCCTCTTTTTGCCAAAGTTCTTTCACGCTTATGCGCATTCTGGTGTCCCCCAAGTGCCTGCGAACTATAAAACTTCCTTTGGCAGTAGTTGCATGAGAATATCCTTGGCTCCAATTCATCACCGTGTCCTCCTCCATGACATGATTCTGAAGAAGAGTTCATGCACAAATTTGTATCTATGCAGTTGATGAGGTTGAGTTCAGGCTTTGACTCATAGTGATGTTCTTGGTCCTCCTTCTTCTCCTTTTGGATATCCATGGAAGGTAGCACTGGCTTTGAGCAAGGTGGAGGATTCTCTGAAAATGGAACGTTCAGATCATTTTCAGATGATGGATGTGGCTCTGACCACACAAGCTCCATCTACTTCTACCTAGGAAGAAACTTGCAAAAGGGTTTGATCAAAATTTGGTTTGACAAAAAGATAGATGAAATTTATATATAAGTGATGTAAGAACAATAAATGCTGGTGCGTGTGTGTGTGTGTGTTATGTATGGAAGTAGTAGCCACCAGTTAGTAGCTAGGCATCACTATTTTACAGTTACAATGTCTTAATATAGCAAGACCTAAAAAGCAAGACATCCGTTTGTGCTTACAGAGAATGAGTTATGTCTTTTGATAGCAACATATGAGGAACACCCATGTACAACTTTTGCTTCCTCATAACCCATTGCTGTTTTTTTTCTTACCTTTCTTTGTCTTCCACTTGTCTTTTTACGTTTCTTGTCCTGGGGTCTGCTTTTTTTTTTTCCGGTTTTTTCATGTCCATGGTTTATAGCTAGCTGAGTAAAATCCAATGTAAGATCAGTGACATGCTTTTGAAATTCAGAATAATAATGCATGACTTACTAAAAGTGCGTTGTTCTAAATTTCTTAATCCATGAGTTGGTGGATTTGTTGTGTCTATACAGAAACTCTTCCATCTTTGTCCTTTTTAATAATGTTTAAGTCGTGATCGAAAATTGATTTGTCCCCCTACATTGTCCCAAAGAATACTTTCATTTTTTCATATATCAATTTTAATGCATAATGATTAACTGTTATAAAAAGATTACTGCCATTAAAATTGGTGTATGGTGTGGAACTTTATTTATTGCTTTGCTGCATGATGGTATCTTTGTCAGCTTTATACATCATACTTATTATATAGAAAGAAGAAAAAAACACATCATGTTTATTTGATTTATAAGTCATTTTAATGATAAAAAGACTTGAAATGTGAATTTGATCCTAAAAGAAACACTCGATTCCTTAATAATTTTGACATTAAAATAGTATAAACATTACTTTAAAATCATTTTCTATGAACTGTTAAAGAAAATGTCATTTCTGTCAATCAATAACTTTCGATGTTATACTAACACTGGAGATGTATAGTTGCTGCAAAAGACTAGTGTACACACGAAGCAATATCACCAACTACATTAAGACACTTCATATTTCTCAACCTTTCAGAATAAAACCATGTTTCAGAACCTCCATGAATCATGATACAAGTTCCTGTTGAAATTTAAAAAGTCCCATATTGCAGTGCTTTCCTTCTAGACATCATTGTTATGTTAACATCATAGACGAATGAAAGTTATTAGTATAATCAGGAACATGAAAAACTCTTCCTTGTCACACAGTCGAAGTACAGGTTCTTTCTTTTCCCTTTAATTCACCTTCCCCAAATAATATTTTTCTGAACATGATATGATACACTGTTTTTTTTTTTTCTTGAACAGATATATAATTGAAGCCTATTCTAGGAATTTCAGAAGGCAGTTTGATGTACTTTCATAGACTAGAAAAGCATAAATATAAAATGAAAAAGTCCTTTATAGAGAGACAGCCAATTCCAACTTTCTTCTTAAAGGGCTCCACCTATCAAATGTTTCTTCTGTCCCACTTCACATGTAGCATCATGCATGATTCCACAGAGGAATATAATTTCCAAAACACCCTTCATAAAAGAAAATTCGCAGAGTCCAGATTTTCTACTAAATTCTTTTGTGCTGTCTTGTACTGAACATTAGAAATACTGATGTTCGTATATTATGATTCCTTTCGGTGTCAATGTCATAGTATAGAAACAACATAAAAAATTTAACAGAGAATCCAAATTCGACATTCTTTCTCTCAGTAAAGTAGAATTATTGTTTCTCTTTTCAAATGGAATTGTTATTAGTTCATGCATAAAGACTGTGTTTGCTGGATTACGTGACAGAGTTGGATCTGTATGGAAAATGTTAGGTAAGTTTCCATAATAATTAAAGCTAAAACTATTATAATTTTTTGCTTCTTTAGACAAGCCATAAATCAGCATCTACCTCTCAAAAGGGCTAATGATCTAATAATACTAAGAGCAAAATGTGAGGTCCCCTCTTCTTTTCTTTCCTCAAACCTTTCCCTTTTCTTAGGGTTGGACCTCTTTCTCTCAACATTAGCCTCATTTTATTTATTGTCACAACAACCAATACAAAGTTTTGGACACAAGCGACTGAAACCATTGAATATCAGTACATATACATAGCAAGGAATTCTGAGTTTTGATGGATAAGTAATAACTTCTGTGAATTTGCTTGTGTTCATGTTGGCTTGGGATCAAATCCTTGACAATAAAGGGATAGTGACAAGAAAAGGGCTTCTTTTATGCCTTCCTCACACAGGGAAAACAGAATGGATATTCCACTATACAAACTTTTCTTGCATATAGAATCTGCTGGGAAGATAAATTGAGTACTGTTCTGGAACAGGTGAGGATTGCACCCACTTATATATATTGTGTTTGTGCGTGGGACATGATACCATGTTAGAAGTGGAATTTAAATCTAATTTAATCTCACAAAACCAGTTTGTAAGATAAGGATTGCACCCATTTATATATTGTGAATTGGTTTTATCTTTAGTCAATGTGGAACTTCCAACAAGTACTAAAAGCTACTTTACTTCTGCATCATATTTAGATTTGAGTCCTATTTAACATCATAAAACATAAAGATACATTGAGTGTGTAAGAGATTAATAGTTTTCACATGGGGTTGAAATATATGCAGAGCTTTTTTATCTTCTTTAAACAGACTTAAGAGTTACGAATGAAGAGCTTTTTTATCTTCACCATGATATTTAATAAGTCAAACTTTATGAGTGTTGCTCCTGAACATAAGGATACTGACAACTTCAAATTAACTTGACAAGTTGGTGGGTGAAGACTTCAGTTTTTTCAAACTTAACATTGACTCTAGCCACCTAATTTAATTTAAATCTTGTATATATATTTGTTCCAGGCCAACTGATTGCAACGTATCGAATAAAAGTTCTCCACCCAATTCCCACCGCTCATTAAGCCACAATTTTATCTTCATTTAGATTCATTCCACTTTTCCCTTTAGAGAATTGAGGTGCAATAGATCAAAACCATTCACATATTCCACCTAACATCTTAAATTTTAGCTTATTTAATGATTTCTCTATATATCTTAGCTTAATTAGTAATTTGATCTTTATATATGGCTTTTTGACTCATTTTAGTCCTTATATTTTATTTTTTTACTCAATTGAATGTCTACTTCTGAAAGAAGACTTAACATGCTCCTTGAGTTAAATTGGCATTGACACCATTTAAAAGTATAATGTATTAAAATCTATATTTGTCATTTGTCAATAAATCATCTTTGAAATTCTTGTGGTTTTGATATGTGTCACCTTCCTAGAAAATGATTCAGAATTTGACACGTTATAAACTCAGATTTTGATATGTATCATTTCTAAATGAAACTAACATCAATTTCACATAATGAGTATTTTTATAAAAATAAAAACTCAATTAACTCTTTCTAAAATATACGAACTCAATTGAGTAAAAAATAATATAGAGACAAAATCAAATTAAAGTTCTAAATATAAAATTTGAATTGCTAATTAAGCCTAAATTCGCCTAAATATCAGAAAATCCATGACCAAGTTGCCCTAATTTATTAATAAATAGTTGAATTTCAGCACAAGATATATAGATGGACTTTTATCCAATTACTCCAGAAAGAGCATTAGCATTCACTTTTCATGACTGAACAATTCAAAGCACCTTGTGATTCCAGTGCTCTTACTTTTAAAGCAACAAATTCTTTCTTTATTTATCATTTCGTGCCTTGAAATTTGGGAATGTAAATTAGAATTTCTAAAACACTTTCAACTTTTATCTAAACAGAGCCTTAACTTAGCTTGCGATGGAGAAACATATCACACAGTTTTTGAAGTTTGCAATTGTAATGTGTGTTTCATATACATTTGCTAAACGTTATTTGTTTTTGTCTTTTTTCTCTCTATCTTTTGTTTCTGCATAGATTTTTACTAATGGCTTATGCTTAATTGCAGTAGTAACTCTACTTTAAGAATTTCAAGTATAAGTTTGATCTCAAGTTGAATAAGAATAAACATAAGAACAACACAAAAAACAAAACATGGATACATCATTATCTTAAAATTTTGAATTTGAAATAATCTTTTAATTTTCACATGAATTTCAGCTGAGTGAGTAGTAGTGTTAGGATTGTTAGATTTCAATGATTCAAATATTTTTGTTTGTATTATATTTTATTATATTTTATATGTAATAAATTAATAAATTTAGAAATTTAGACAAGTCAGAAACAACCATTAATAAATAAAGCTTTTGCACCCATTTGAAGTTACCTACAGTACAGTTGAAGCTTACAATTCACACACGCAATCTGTAACAGTGCCCACGCCATCGCCGGAAAATTGCCGAAACCGCCACCACCGTCAGGTCCGTTTTCTAATGTCGGATTTATCATCTCTCTTTTCTCATTATAACGGTTTAATCGAAAGAGCGAGTAAAAGGGGACGCTTCTCGTTTGAATCATTAATCGACATCTTTGAAGGGAATCAGAACGAACACCATCGTCAAATGAGGAAATATTTTATGTAAAATTGGAATTTTGTTGTTATTGACTTTTACAATTGATTACCATACCATCCATATCTGTATTCCTTATAAAATTAATGTTTTTGCATGCATTATAGGTTTTCCTAATATTTCTTATATTTATATTCGTCTTTGTATTCATGTTTTGCACCTTCTTCCGGAATCGGATTTGACAAGAATAGTGTGGTGTTGGTGTTTCTGTTGATAAAAATTAGATGGATAACGATAATGGGAGACCTAATCAAGGTACTGAAGCCAATCGTGATTGGAGAGATGAGCTGCAGCCAGAGTCACGGAAAAGAATTGTCAAGAAGATGTAAGATTCAGTTTTTATCATTCGTAATTTTTTACTTTTGTTCCACAATAGATGATTGCCAACATCTGAAATGATAAATGAATGTATATGAAAGAACATTGATAGGCAGAGTCATATTGTGAAAACATGTGCTCAAATTTCTGGTTCATAGTACAGAAACATAATTAAATCTGTTCATTTTTTCTCCAAACTAATATTTAAGAAAAAATGTTTGTCTTTGCATACTGATTAGGATTGTGTATTTTTCTCTTAAATAGCTTATACATATTTTCTCTTCATAGAGAATGTTTGGCAGATGGATATAGTACTACTGTTAGTAGAATTTTTCTCTCATGTTTCTGATAGAGTTCATATATGAAAAGGAAGCTTAAATTCATATGAAGCAAGATAACTATTGGAGTTGAATCTATCTTTGACTTAAAACTTGAAATCAATTCTTGAGAGGCTTGAATCAATGATTCTAATCATAAGAATTGGAACAAGTGTAGCGTAGGATCTAGAAGTCAATCCAAAAACAATTTAAAATTCAATCTAGCATAATAAAATCACTAACAAGAACATAACTATGAATGGAAATGGATTAGATTATAATTGAACCGAAAATTATAGAGCATAAGAATATGAACAGAAATTAAAAGATAAAAAGTGGAGAATACGTTGATGGTGGAAGAAGCAAGGCCCGCTACATGATTTTGAAGATATTAATTTAGTTATTAAACCGCTTTTCTTTATTTTCTACAGAATGGGCACGTTTGAAAAACTTCTTCCTGTTTCTGGTCAAGAGGAACTTCAAATGATTGCTCAATGGTTTGAAGAGAGGTTTTTTACTGCTTCAACGAGCCTGGTATGCATTTGATTTTAGAATTATCAATTTATAATTATGTTTACAAACACATACAATATGAAAGGCTGATGTTTAATCTGATATTTCCTTATTTCAGAATGATTATCTACAGAAAATATCTTTAGAGATGCTTTCGATGGAGACTAGATCCCAGGGCACCAGGGCCAATATGGATAACGATGATAATTGGAGACCTATTCAAGGTACTGAAGCCAATATGGAAACTAGTGCTTGCAGATATGGACTGCGGGCAGAGTCACGCCAAATAATTATCAACATGATGTAAGATTCAGTTTTAATATTGTCTATCATTTGTAAGTTCTTACTTTTGTTCCTCAATATAGGTAAATCAATGATTCCATATACTGCCAACATTTCTGTGAGGACTCTGTTCTTCTTTCCAAATGATGAATGAATGTATATGAAAGAACATTGATATCTGTCTTTTGTTCTGGATATGTGTATGATTTCAATGAAGTCTTCTTGCATTTTAACGAGCTTGTAACATTATAGGATTGTTTGACCATAAGTTTTCTCCATTTTCTATAGAATGGCCTCGTTAAAAAGACATCTTCCTGTTTCTGGTCATGAGGGATTGCATGAAATTCAGAAGATTGCTCAAAGGTTTGAAGAGAAGATTTTTACTGCTGCAACAAGCCGGGTACCTATTTGATTTTGGAATTTTAGATTTATCAATTTGTGATTATGTTTATAAACACATGTGAAAGGTTGATGGTTTAATCTGATATTCTCTTATTTTAGCCGGATTATCTACGGAAAATATCTTCGAAGATGCTTCTGATGGAGACTGGAAGTTCTGGGAGTAACTAACTCGGAGTTGTTTCTATCAGCCTGAGTTATTGGAACTGTATTGTGTGATTTTTTCACCCAAATAATCACACCTCAGAATTCAGTTTCCAAGGAACTGAATTCTAACATGAAAAAAAATAACTTGTATTATTTATATAAATATTTGGCACAATATGTTATTTAGATAGTTTTTGGATTCATGTGTACCATTTGATTTGAGTAAAAAAAGTTGTATTCTGTCGTCTCACAGTGATGTTAAATATCAGTATCATTTTATTTTTGTTTGGTGTTACATGTGTTCCTGGTAGTTTATTTGTTTATTTGGGTAAGTTATTTTATTTAAAGGAGTTTATTGATATAAGACTATTAATCAAATTCAATGTTTATTTGTCTTTGGAAATAGATTTTTTTTTCAATTTTTCAATTTAAACTATAGTTATATAGAATTTGATTTTTATATTTTTCACTTTGTGTAATTTTTATATAGCACCGTATGATAAAATACTAATTATTTTAAATTATAATGTTAACTTTTTTAATTTCAATTGAATAAAAAATTAAACAGTAAGTTAAAAAATATGTAAAGTAGTGTGATAATTTATCGTCTCTATAAAAGTAAAATTAGCAGTAATAAAAAGAAAGCTAAAAGTAATAAAATATATATTAAAATATAAGAAATAGTAGTGAAAGAAAATTAAGTAATCTAGAAGGCAACTCAAGTTTATTGTAGCTTACAAGGTAGAAATAAACTACTTTAATGTTAGCTGATTTTATATATTGAATTTAAATTACAATTTATTATTCAATTATTTAATTACAATTTCATAATATTAGCTGATTTAAATCTTTTCAGTTATATATGTTTTCAATGTTCTTTTTTACATTTACATTTTATCATGAACTTTGTAGAGTCGGCGTAAATATTAGGGTTAATTTTTGAATTATTGAATCTTTAGATTTATATTTATCCAAAAAGTTTAAATTTTAACAGTTAATGTTATATTGGAAAGATAAAGCTTTGACTGATTTTTATTTTTTATTTACAAATCTTGATTTCTATTTATAATGTTTGAAGCAAAATGAATTTTAATTGAAAAATTAAGGAAATGTTCTTAATAACCTAATATTAAGGTTTAAATATTATATATATATATATATATATATATATAATTATATTTACAGAAATAATATATTATTAAGATTATTTATTTCTTTAACTAATTCAATTTAATTAAAATTTTAATAAAGCTTTGAATGAATTATTTTTTTTATTTACGAATTTTGATTTTGATTTATGATGTTTGAAGCAAAATGAATTTTATTTGAACAATTAACAAACATTTCAGTGCTTTTACATGAATAGCCTATGTATTATATATTATATAATATATTATGTATTATTATGTATTAGGTATTGCGTATTATGTATTAGGTATTGCGTATCATGTATTTACTATATATTATGTATTGAATTTTTATTTATTGAATTGAATTTCTATATTAAATTATTGTTATAAACCTTTTTAATCATTTTAATTTTATTTTTATTTTTAATGTTAGTGGTTGGTTACATTATTTATTTATTGTTATTAATTATTTTTTAATTAATTCAATTTAATTAAAGTTCTAACTGTCAAACGATGTATTAGTCTTTATTTTGAAGATAGGTACACAATTTTTATTATTAATTTTAGTTTATCACATATTATATATTATATAGTGTGTTTTTTATTAAATAATTATTACAAATATTTGTAATGATTTCTAATTTTCAGATTATTATATATTGTAGTTTTCTTCAGAAAACATTATCAAAAACAAATTAATAACTATAATATTTTTTATTCAAATTACTTTACGTTGTATAAAAACAAATTAATAAAAAAAAAATAGACGAATAATAATTGTCAACAAACATATAGTAAATTTGTTGCTCAAACCCCAAGAAAACAAATAATAACTGTCAACAAATATATTGTAAATTTGTTGCTCTAACCCCAAGAAAAATATGCAGACCTAAGTGCTAACATTCAATTTGAAGAGAAACACGTAGACAATGTGGCTCGTGAACATAGATTATTTGATAATTATGATACTCCGAGAAATTAGCCTTCAAAATAAATCCAGTCTTAAAACATCCTTTAAAACACCAACATAATCCAGCCTCGCCTTCAAGGTTTCACTTCAAATGTTCAGCTTAGCATTATTCACCTTCATTTTTTAAATGGCAGAAGATAATACCAGGAACTCGAGCTTTAACATTCTGCTGATCCATTAAAGTTGTGCACTAGCGCTAGACCAAACAAATTAACATAATCCATTGACCCATTCTCAAGAAACATGCTTCTAATCCATGTGATGTGCATTAATAGCAACTCTCATAAGATCTAATCACGATGAGAATCTAAAAATGGCTAATGACGCAAAAACACACATTAACAAGTTAAAGGACACTAGGATAGGATCCAAGAAAAGCAATTTCACACACAAGCCGTAGTAGTATTCCCAGAAATACTACCGGAAATTTCAGGTTAAACTCATGTTCCCATTGTATGGTGTTATAGGTCTGGTTTTGTTGAGATTGAATCTGTTTTGGGGCGGTGCATCTTCCACTTATTCTGCAACTCACAAGCCGATGCTGCCATAAGATTAGCAACATTCCGCAGGAAGGGAAGGTCTTTCTCTGCCAGAACGACCTCATCAAAACACTATGTTAGCCAACAGTAATAATTAATGGATATAGGAAATAAGAGTCTCCATGAGAAACTATAGCCCTATAGCCCTATAAATATCTTTTCTCAACATTAATATAAATGCACATACCAATTCTGTGGACATATGCGGAAGCAGAATCAGGGAAATCATAACACAGTTTACTCCTTTGAAAGCCATGCCCAGGACACCCACGTTAGTAACAATCAAAACCAAGGTTTTTCCAGCTCTGAAGTTACCAACAACAATTTCTCTACAAAAAAAAGAAAATGTAGGGAGAATTCATAAACAATAATAAAAAAAAATCTGCTAAATGAAAAAGATTGCTTTAGAAGGCGGCCATGAGAATGATACAAACTATAGCACCAATAAATATCTTTTCTCAAATGAAAACCAACATCAATATAGCTGCACATACCAATTCTGTGGACATATGCGGCAGCAGGGAAATCATAACTAATCACCCAGTTCACACCTTTGAAATCCATGCCCTGGGCAACCACATCAGTAGCAACCAAAACCCATGTTTTTCCAGAATTTTCTCGCTCTACAAAAAAATGTAAGAGATTAGGATTCATAAATCACGAAATAAAAAACTGCTAAACCAAAAAGTATGTTTTAGAATTGGAGTACCTAGGTTGAAACGAATGTCAGAAAACAAAAACTACGAGTTGTTGGCCATTGGCGAGTGGAAGAAAACGAATGATTTAGGGGTTTCTGTAATGATTGACGGCTTAGCAGTTTCCCTTTAATTTCTATTACAATAATATAAAATGGGAATAATGATCAGATTTCACTCTTAATTAAGTGTCATCGACTCATTGGATCACTAAGGATCATCATAGATTTTGGAAGGATTATAACAATTGGTGAGTGCCTACCAAATGTTAATGTCTAACCTCTGACAAGGATCATAAGCATGATCCAGCATCTGCAACCATAAATCTTCCAGCATACTGTAGATTTTTCCGCTCTGTGGATGAGAACTGTCTTCTGAGAAGAACACGTGGATCTGATCCTTAAATTCTATCCAACTTTGACCAGGAACCTTCTGTACACCCATTTGTTTCATCAAATGCCTCAGTCTCGCAACTTCTTTCCAGTTACCGGCAGAAGCATTTATATTAGAAAGTAGCACTAGAGCAGCTGAATTGCAAGGATCAAGTTTTAGTATATTTTCTGCAACTCGTTCTGCAATGTCAGCATTACCATGAGTTTTACAAGAAGCAAGTAGGGTTTTCCATGTATTAATGTCAGGGTCAAATCCCGTTTCCTTAATAAAATTCTCTGCTTCAAGCAAGCATCCAGCACGAGCGAGCAAATCAACCATGCAAGAAACATGCTCTCTTGTTGGTGCAATACCTAGTTCCACTTCCATGGTTTTATACAAATGCCAACCTTCCTCCACCAATCCAATGTGACTGCATGCACTGAGAACCCCCAGATATGTGACCTCATTAGGCTGGACACCAAGATTCCTCATTATTCGAAAGAGATTAAGAGCTTCATGTCCAAGTCCAAACTGAGCATAGCCAACAATTAAACTACTCCACGAGACAATATCTGGGTTCTGGGTTGAATCAAAAACATCACGAGCATGTATAAGTGATCCACACTTCGCATACATGTCAATTAATCTATTGCGGACGGAAACATCAACCACTAGCCCACTTTTAATAGTAAAGCAATGGACTTGATTCCCAACTTCAAGAGACGCCAATTCTGCACAAGTTCCTAATATGGTAGTTATGGTGATACTGTCAGGCTTATTTTCAGAAAATAGCATTAGCTTAAATAATCTAAAAGCTTCTTTTGCATGTTTGTGCTGCAAGCATGCTGATAGGATTGCATTCCAAGAAACTAAATTGGCTCTTTTACCCAAATATGCGAAAACATTGAATGCATCATGTAGATTTGAACACTTTGTGTACATCGTTAGCAAAGAGTTGCATACAGCTGTTTCCTTATCTAAACCTATTTTAATAATGTAAGAATGCATTTGCATTCCTTGGTTACATGTCAAAAAGCTCCCACAAGGACATAGTAAGGAGAGGAAAGTAATGTTATCTGGCATCAGTCCTGTCTGCATCATCTGGCGAAAAAATGATACTGCTTCATTAACATGACCACTATCAGAAAATGCTGCAATAATTGCATTCCATGACACTAAATCCGGGCTTTCAATTTGATAAAATGCCTTTTCTGCCAAAGGTAAGAATCCAAATTTTGAATACATGTCACAGAGGGAGCACCCAGAAAAAATGTTCCTCCCTAAACCAAATTTAGCGCAGACTCCATGAATTTGCCTTCCAAATTCCGGTTCTAGAAGGCTTCCACAAGCACTGAATACACTGCCAAATATAAACTCATTTGGTTGGTAAACAGATTGCCTGAGCATATCTCTGAAAAGATATAAAGCATCTATGTCATTACCAAGTTGAGTAAACCCTGTAATCATAGAAGCCCAGGAAATTAAATCCTTCGTGGAAATCATGGCAAACACACCTGAGGCCAGTGCAATTTGTCCAAACTTTGTGTACATTGAGATAAGAGCGTTTTGTGCAATTAAGTGACGATCATACCCTGATTTAATGACATGACCATGCAGTTGTCTGCCCAAGTCTATATCTCCCACAATGCAGCAAGCCTTGATAATGCTTCCAAATGTAAACTGGTCCGGGAGATAACCTGATCGCAGCATTTCAATATACATGATGATGGCATCATTCTCTTGATCATTCTGCATGTATCTGGAGATCATTATAGTCCAAGAGACCACATTACGCAGCTGCATTGCATCAAAAACTTTTCTAGCATCCTTCAAAGAACCACATTTTCCATACATATTAAGAATATGATTTTGGAGAACAAGGTCTGACTGAAACTTGGATTTTGAAATGTGATCATGGATTTTCTTGCCATAATTTAGATATCTAAAGTTGGTACAGGCCAGTATTAGATTCGCATACGTGCTTGGTTCTAGCTGGATACTCGATTTCTCTAGATTGAAATTAAATGCATCAAGTGCTTCTTTGTATTGCTGTTTCTTGCACATCAGGTTGATGTAACTGTTGGTTGATAACTCTGCACTGAGACTGGAAACTACTCTTGTTGATACAATAGGTCTTGTATAATTGTATATACATCGAATTTGGCTTTGGATGATCATATGGACAAGGGATATCGAAAAAGCAAGTGAAGTTCTTAATGTTGAGAATCTTACTGGGTGATATGATGTCAAGATAATGAAATGGTCACAAATGGGTGTTTGTGATTAATGAAATAAAAAATCCATAATTAGATGAACCCACTGAGAATACTTATGTAAAGCCAGCATGATTATAAACTAGCACCTGGGTAAAGCCATTTTGATTTACCCATCCCTATCTACGGGAGTTAAGGAGTCAAAAGTCATCAACCATCAATTTATGACAAGCACCCACCTAAGTGCTCTAGCTTTCCTTTTATCTTCCTCTTCAACTCCTCAGATTTTGATGGCTCTGATACCTGCGAAGCGGGAGCAGTGCCAAACCTACACGTGAATGAAACACTCAACTGATATAAAACTAATATTTGATACAAAAAAATAGGGTACATAAATCAATATATGAACAGCGACAGACAAAAGAGGATACGGACGATTGAATGTATATTCAAAAAACCAAAAAGTGAAATTGGGAAGAGCATGGAAATTGACCTTTCGGCTCGGGAATTGCGCTTCTCTTTCTCGGACAGCTGGACGGAAATGCCGAATTGCTCGGCTCGGCGAATCTTCTTCTGAATATCGGAGAGCGGAGCATCGTTTCCGGATTCGGGTGGCGGAGAAGTCTTGGCTTCGGCAGCCTCAGTGGCGACAAGGACTGGATCTGGTATTGTGGGGTCTAGGGTTTTGTCAGGGTTTTCCGGTGCAGGGTTTTTATTTTATGTGCTTATATTAAAATAAACTGAGTAAGAACTAATTTTTGAAATCTATGATTAATGGCATAATTTCTGTTTTTCATTCTAAGTAAGTACAACTGTTTTCATATGTCTGTTACTCGATTGCATATGGTGAGTTTGAACGCAGTATTTTAACGAAGTAATTTTTTTTTTTTTTAAGAATTTAGATATTTTTCTAATAATATATTTTGTTTGGATAGAAGGCTAATGTGGTCATTTTAAAAATTATTAGTGTTCAGATAGAAGTTATGGTGGTGTAGGAAGAAAAAATATCAGAAAAAAAGCTTTACACCTACTCTAATTTATCCTTTTACACCAGGCCCAACAACAAAGTAGAGTACCATACTTTTGTTCTCATATGTTCTTTCCAAACCACAAATATGAGTTTCTTTGTATGTGACTAATGATCATGCTGCATCCCTTTATTGTCAATTTATATGTCTGTCTGTAATAAAGAAAAAGAAAATAAGCTCAAAATTATATTATATGTAAGTTAAAAACAGTTTTAGAAGAAACTAAATGAAAGAAGTTTTACGTATTAACAATCACATAAGCTTATTTGGACTTGCGGATGAAGCTTAGTTAATTGATCGTTTAAACTTGTTTAATCATAATTAATCCTTAAGTGTTTGTTTTTCTACTGCAATTACAGGATCATCAATTTGATGTTGTAACAATTGCTTGTGGCATTGTATCAGAGGTGGTAGAGTGGCTAGATTGCATGAAGCACCTGCTCGTCTTTTTTCTTTCTTTCTAGTGCTACTCAAAATAATGAAAAAGCAATAGTTTTTATAGGTATAATATAATAACGGTATAAAACGGTAATATTAGCGGCTACATTGATAACGGTCATATTAATAGCTACATTGATACGGTCGTATTAACAGCTACATTGATTAACAGTTTGATCTTTGACTCTTGCTTGATGTAGTATTATTTGGAGAGGTACTAACCCACCTAGTCCTAACCCAATAGAGAGGGGGTTTTGCTGGCTGGAGCTTTTTTTTGGCCCCCTCATTTGGGAAACCCCTAAAAAGGGGCTTTATGAAGAGTGGGTCAGGGCTGGCCCGTGGGCTAAGGACCAAATTGACAACTCTACATGAGCCCAACTCACACATAAGGGATTGACACCAATCTTAACCCGAAATCTTGACAATGAATTTATGAGTCTTCATTATGGTGGTGCTCAATTTTCTCAATTATACTGAAAGACTTAGAGATTTTAAAAATTTGAAAATAAAAATATGATATGCATAAGGATAATGATACCTTCAAAAAGTGGTCATTTTCTTACCCGCCTATGTGTCAAGGTCAATCAATGATACATGACTTGACAATTTTCATTGACCTTGGCAATTGGAATTAGTGTCGGAGTCAAAGGGTCATGAGGTGCCTGTGGCGACAAGCAAGCAGTGAAAACTAGGTTTCACTTTCACTTTTGCTCGCTTGTCGAAGGGAAACCGCTTCTTCCTTCCTCTCACCATCATCTTCTATCTCCATGAACACACAAACGCAAAGGCAAAACAAGAGCTTTTACCTCCCATACACACACACAAGCGCAGAAGCGGATCTAGCCCCTAGCTCCTTCGCCACGAATCAGTCGTCGCCTCAACACCATTTATCAGAGCCTCGGTCATCCTCGAGTATCGACACCATCAATAGTGGCTTCTTCGGATAAATGACATTTTTTATGCATTTTTCCTTCGTATTTCTTCGTAGTGTGCGTCTTCTATGGTGATTGTTGCTGTTGTTGGCTTTTTCCCAACCCATTTATCGGAGAGTTGGTTTCTATTGGTCGCTGGTAGTGCTTCGTAACAGGTGAGCATGAAATTTTTAGAATTTCTCGATTAGGTTTTCATGCCATTTTTAAAAGTAATGTTCAATGTAAGTTAATTACATAGTTGGAATAAGATTTGGACAACATTTTAAAAAAATAATAACTCAACCCACTATCAAAATATTTTTTTTCCCACCCTGGTCTGCTAAACTATGCTGATTGGTTACTATACCTTGAAGGTCCACATCACCTCCGAAAGCAACAAGCAGTGTTGTCCAATACATAGAAAGGACCCAACTTTCTTTTTTACACAGTGAGGGGAGAAATTAGAATACTACCGGAAATTTCAGGGTTAAACTCATGTTCACATTGTATGGCGTTATAGGTTTGATTTTGTTGAGATTGAATCTGTTTTGGGGCGATGCTCTTCTTCCACTTCTTATTCTGCTACACACAGGTCGATGCTGCCTTAACATTAGCAACATTCCGCAGGAAGGGAAGATTCTTTCTCTGCCAGAACGACGTCATCAAAACACTATGTTAGCCAACAGTAATAATTCATGGATGTAGGAAACAAGAGTCTCCATGAGAAACTATAGTCTCTATAAATATCTTTTCATAACATTAATATACCTGCACATACCAATTCTGTGGACATATGCGGAGGCAGGGAAATCTTAACACAGTTCTCTCCTTTCAAATCCATGCCCCGGGAGCTCTGAAGTTATCAACACCATTTTCTCGCTACACAAAAATGTATGGGGTCAGAATTCATAAATGAAAAAAAAAATGCTAATGAAAAAAATTGCTTTAAAATTGGAGTATGTAGGCTACCGATGAAAAAAATATTAACAAACAAAGAAATTGGTCGCGCACTTATCAGTTTTCTTCTCATTTTTATGTTTTTTTGCAGAGGGGAATGTTGCAGATTATCCATGCATTTTCAAAGAAATATCTGATGTTGTTCGAACGACCTCTTGTTGAGACAAATTAGAATGAATGACATCAACTCTAATGTTATCAAATGCAGCTCCTTTATGAACGTAATGTTACTTCACCAAGTATGATATAATCATCAATCACTAATATAACTAACTTTTGAATTTCACAACGGACCGATTTCCTAACTACAAAACAAACAATCCCCACTGCTACGACAAATGTTTTTAATTTCCATGGTCACTAATTTTCAGAAACTGGTCAATTCTCAATGCCATTGTGGGTGGTGCAAGCTATGTAATTGATATATACAATACAAATCACTAGATTTTCAACTAAATATTTTCAGAAACTGGTCAATTCTCAGTGTGGGTGGTGCAAGCTATGTAATTGATATCTACAATACAAATGACTAAATTTTGAACTAAATTTTCAGAAACTGGTCTACTGTCCTTTTGACGTCTTTCTTTTGATATGGGGATTTTGTGAATGATCTACATTCTTAAGAGACTTAGGACCAGATATCTTGCCTCTCCTCACAACCTCCTCTGCCAATGAGTTGAGAGGCACTGTAACATCCAAAGGAAGAAGCACCTCTTCCAACTCCTGCCAATCAAGATCTTCCGAGTCGCCATCTTCATAGTGGACCCTGTACCACCGAGAATCTTTGTCGTAATCAGTTACTCTACCTGAGTAATATCTTCCCATAAACCACTTTCTCACTTCCCTCCCTTCAAACCATTCACCCAAACCTGAAGCCACATTTGTTTCAACTTTGCTCGGAGCATCACGGAGAACAATAGAGCAGTCACTGGGGATTATGTCAGGCACCCCATCAATTACAATAGCAGGTTCTCCAGGTACCTCATAAACCCCAGCTGCTGAAGTATTTGACTCTTGCTTAATTCCTTTGTCCTCCATTTCAAAATTTCGTTCGGAAAATCTACACAAAATAGTAACCAATTAATTATACAGGAAATGATAATCTTGTATCTGCACTCCAAGGGTCCATGGAGATTGTACCTCAGAACACGATTTCACAAAAAGTATTGTTTGGCAAAATAATTATAAATGAAATGATAATTTTGGGTCTACACTCCAAAGCTTTGCGGAGACTGTGGCTCAAAACGCAATTTAACGAAAGTAAATGTTATTAAAAACTAATCAAAGAATCAAACAGATCATAAAAAACATTCAGCTATTGCAAAAAAAACAAAGCCCAAGTGGGACATAGGATATAGAGACAATACAACACAGAGAGGAATATGGCAAAATTAATAATTATGAACATAAGACTCCACATCATAATACAAATACAAATACAAATTTAAGCTAAAAGTAACAAACTAAAAACATGAATCACGAGAGTCATTTTCTGTGTAATTATTATGGCATTAAAGTTTATATTAAGGTATAAATCAAGGTATTAAAAAGTAAAAATAACAAAATTAAATTAAAAGTTTTTGAAGCATCTATGCACCAACATGGATAAATATCTGACAACACAACTAGTGTTTAGAAGTGTATATGTTTCTTAGAAGCAATATTGCCATAAGTTGTTTTACTCAACTAATTCACAGAGTATTCCAATACATTTTGAAAATCTCATGGGCAAACAGTCACTTTAATCCCTCACTGTAATATATATTGCTACATTAGTACATGAAACAAAGAAAGAGTTATAAAATAAGTCCTCAAATTTAAGGACTCACCGTCATTTAATTCCTAAATTTATGTTAATATTATCAAGATCCCTTCTTTATGAGTTGTTACCCTATTTTTCTTCATCTAAGCATTAAGCAATTAAATGAGTTTAGGGAGATATGAAATAAATGATGTCATTTATACAAGTTAATTGTTTAAAAATAACTGTTTAAGTTACTTTTCATGAAAAAATAATTTAAACAACTGTAGGCTGATGAACTATTTAAATTCAAATTCGGTCAAGTACATGAGAGATAGATATAAACAATTTTATAGTTGTCTAGTGGAATGTGTGCTCACTTTTATTATCCAATTCATTTTTTTTCTTATCAAATTCATCAATCAATATAATTTAAAAAAAAATCACACTTTTATACTTTACCAAATAACTAAATATTTAATTTTCTATTACCATCCGTAAAAATAATAGTAATAGCATACAATCACTTCAAAATTGTTTATTGAATTCCTTATTAAATATGATTAATTCAATTGTTACTATTATTATTATTTTATAAGGATGTTATATATGAAAAAAAAACTATAAAAAGTCGATTGGCTAGTTCCAAGAAATTAGGATTTAGGATGTAAGTTTTTCTTTTAAGTAATTAATAAAGTATGTGACAAATAAACTATCTATATTTGAACTAGTAAGTAAAACTAAACCTATAATATTCACTTAAAATTATGTCATCCGATATTTTAGAGAGATTTCTTCGCAGTTTTTTATAATAAGAAAAGCAAACACATAAAAAAAAACATTATATTTTATATAAGAAATAAGTGCATATAAATCAACTTACACGGCCTTCCTCTTTAACTCCTCGGATTTTGAGGGCTCCGATTCATGCGAAGCGGGCCCAGTGCCACACCTACACGTTAAGAAAATGCTCATTTCAGATAAACCTAAAATTTGATACACAAAAATAGGTATATAAATCAATACATGAAGACCGACAGACAAAAGAGGATAACAATACAGACGATTGAATGTATATTTGAAAAACAGAGGAGTGGAAGAGGTTGGAAATTAACCTTTCGGCTCGGGAATTGCACTTCTCTTTCTCGGAGAGAGGAACATCGTTTCCGGATTCGGCCGGCGGAGAAGTCTTGACTTCGGCAGCCTCCGTGGCGTTTGTATCGTCGACAGGCTCAGTGGCGACAATGACTGGATCTGGTAAGGTGGGGTCTAGGGTTTTGTTAGGGTTTTCCGGTGCAGGATTGTTGTCATTGCTGTCGGTAACTGTTGCCATTGGAATCGAAAGTGCGATCGAATAATCAAGGGAACGAACGAAGAAACAGAACAAACGAGGAAGCTGAGAATGAAACGAAGCGACAACAAAACGCTGGCAAGGGATTCCGTTCTCTTCCGAAGACGAAGAGGGGTTTTTGTTGTGTAGTTCCTTCTCTAAGTTGCAGTGAGCAGGAGGATTTTTTATTTATTATTACAGCTGAGGAGCATGACATATATACTCAGATATGTCTCCATTTTCATTTGTGTGGGCTACTGGGCCAGGGCTGGAGTAATCAATCCAAATACAAAAGCTTTTTACTCTCTGCACCCCACAATTTCTTCACGCACCTCCAGATTTCAAAATTACTACTACTCTTCTTCTACCGTGTTCTTGTTCTCTTCTTCATCCTTTGGAGCAACAACGATAATAGAAACAACACAATGGTAACGTGTAGCGTGATACAGTAGTGAAGAGTATTTTAGTTCTTTTATTTAGTGTGGAGTGAGTTCAAGAAATAATAACCTGTACAAATTCCATTCATCATATTTATTAAATTTTCTTACTTCTTACGTTTTTAATTTCAAATTATATATAAACATATTATTATATATTCTTTTAAGTAGTCACACGAACTGTATGGTCTACTATTACAAAGGTAACTTAAGTTTTCAGTCGTTATAAAATTAGTTTTTGTTAAAATTAGTATATCTTTTTTTTTTAGTATTTTATATATTTAGCCTTTAAAAAACATTACATTAACTTTATTAGTTTCAAATTAATGATATTATCATAGTAAGATATTCATATATATGTTAATTTGTGAAATATTGAAAATTAGTACGTGAATTTTGTTTTTTCAAAAGTAATAGAAGGTATGAAAAATGCTAACTTTCTTCAAGCTATTAATTTCAATGGAATAACTTACTGTATTAATTAATATATATGATGTATAAAATCAAACATGCACATAAAATTAAACATTAAGCTTGTGAAAAATACAAGCATCTTCAATTATATTCCTTTTTTTATATGTATACTTGAAGTTCCATTTGTTTCTTTGTATTCCGTGTTAACTATCAATTTTTAACATAAAATCTCCTTTCTATAACTAACTTATTTATTTTACTTGATTTTACTAATTTTTACTTTATATTTCTTCCTTCTTTAACCTCCAATCAAACAATTTTGGGATATAGAAAAGAAAAACATACAAAATTTATATAAAGGGTTTAAATAACACATTTTAAGAAGATAATTATCTTTTAAGAGAATCTGCGATGCTTCATAACAAAATATATATTACATAAGAATTTTTGAAATAAATTGACATTATAGGAATTTATTAGAGTTATTGGATTGTTTAAAATTAAAAAAATTCAAATTCTACCAAAAAGATAACAATTTAAAATTCTTTATATTTTCAAATTCATACTTTTGTTAATTTTATAAATATTATTATTATCATTATTATTATTTTAATAGTAATAATAATATTTTATATTATATTATTTTTAAATATATATAATATTATGTTAATAGATGATGATACAGTAATATTATTAATTAAGTTAATAAAAAAATAAACTACGTACTAAAGCCAATATGGATACTTGTGATTGGAGAGATAGACTGCATCCAAAGACGCCAAATAAATGTCATCAATATGTAAGTTTCAGTTTTAATATTGTCTATCATTTATCTCGAATAGCTAGAATTTTAACCTTGTGTATGGTCTCAGTTTCTAAAGTCTGAGAAGTATAAAATAAAATAAAAAATGAAGAACTATTTTTATGAGCAAAAGTATTTTCTCTGGTTATACTCCTAGTAACTCTGCTTGAAATTATGTATTATTGTCCTTTTTCTTCATTCTCAGTCATTCAATCATCAGATTTGTACGTAGAGGGGAGACTATCCAAATTATCAAAACAACCCTTGCTGCTTGCGCTCCATTTCTGATATCCATTATAATATATTTGTTTTTGTTCTGGATATGTGTATGATTTCAAAAAGGTCTTCTTACAGTTTAACGAGCTTATAACATTTTAGGATTGTTTATTGACCTTAAGTTTTCTATAATTTGTATTATTCAGTTATTACATCGTTTTTCTTCATTTTCTATAGAGAGGGCACGTTAAAGAGATATCTTCCTCTTTCTGTTCCAGAGGGATTGCATGAACTTCAGAGGATTGCCCAAAGACTTGAAGAGAAGGTTTTTACTGCTGCAACAAGCTGGATATGTATTTGATTTTAGAATTTTAGAATTTTAGATTTATCGTGATTATGTTTACGAACGCATACAATATAAAAGGTGGTTTAATGTGATATTCACTTATTTCAGCCTGATTATCAATTGAAAATATCTATGAAGATGCTTGCGATGGAGACTTGGAGAGCATGAGAACATGATATTTTACTGTTCCAAATGGTTACACATTTGATATTTTCTTTTGATTCAGTTTTCGAATAGTTGAATTCTGAACTGTATTACTTTTTTAAGGTAATAAATTACAAGTAAGCTCAAGTAGATTGTAACTTATTAGGTTAAAGTAAGCTACTTTAAAATTTTTTTTTAAATCATATTTTGGCTAAATTACCTTCTAAGCTACTAGTTGGCTTATTAATTTTATCAAATATACTTTACTTTTGAGTGATAGTACAAGTAACTAGTTTTTGTTTTGTACTTTTATAAGCAATATTTAGGTACCTTTTAAAAAATGTTATTTTTTTAATAACTTTTGTTGTGGAAATAATGCTATTTTTATTTTTAATAAAATATTTTAGTCTTAATTTTTATTACTTTTCTTGTAATTCATTGTTTTCTAGATAGATATTTTTATTTTGGAAATTATAAAGGATTGTGTTTGCAGTCAAATAATTTATTGGTCTACCGATGGATTTTATCTTATTTCGCTAATGAGACATATTTAATAATTTAAATATTGGTCTATTGATGTATAATTTAATAAAAAAAAACTATAATTATTTTTTGTCATTATTTGTTATACCAGAGACATGTAAAGGATGCTGATGATGCACTAGTTTCAGAGGCGGAAAGTGAGGATTTATATAGAATTACCAGAAGTCATTTTTCAGTTTATTTTGACCTAACCTGTCATCTTGAATAGCCTGGATTTTTTTTTAATCAAAAGTTTATCTTGATTATATAATCTAAAAGTATTTTTAATTTTCAAATATAAAATTCAGAGGGGGCGATAGACAAAATAACCACAGAAGTCGCATGTCACTAATAATTTTAAGTTTTTCTGCAACATTTCAATTAGACGGGTATTTTAATGATACAGAATTTTTACATGATAGAAGAAAGAAATTAAAATTAATGTTGTTTAAATATGAAAAATCATGAACAGTGTCTTTGGCTAGGAGAACAATTTACAAAACATATCTTTCACATCTAAAACTAATTGTTGTAATCAATATGATCATTCTCCATTTACTAAATATATCTTTCACATCTAAAACCATAATCTTTGGCAAGGAGAACACTTACATATGATCTGTGCACAAACCTTCAATCGTCAAGGGGCTCCGTTTACTTGTATAATCTAATCCAAAGTCATGTTTAGCAAAACACAAATCTGATGTAACATTTAATAATGAATTGAGCCAAAATAATTCACAACCATCTTAGACCATTCTCTGTTTTCACCAACAATATTTTATGATAAACGGTGAAATAAACAACATCATCGGGCTACGTATATTTTAAATGTATATTTGTACATATATAGTAAATGAAACAATTGACCGAAAGGGGAACAAACAAATGCAAATAATATCATCTTGTAACTAGAGTGAAGATGTTGTAGCCAGGGTGAAGACAACAACACCCAAGGAAAGATTAATTCTATGAAGGAGGATGAGAAAACTTCAATAATTTTGCCTCCAATGTATACAATTTTAAGCTCTCATGCCAATAATACAATAGATCATATAAAATCCAAATGCGGCAAGGACTAAAATTAATTAAGTATTCAAGAGAGGAAACGACTCATGTCAGCAAGACTGTTAAAATCCATATAATCCTGGCTATTATAATTCATGAACTCCCCTGTGAGTTAATATATTCAACTAAAATCAAGAATAACACATTGCTAATACAAGTAGGTGAATCTGTTGCATACAATGAAAAAGAGCAGAGAAAAATAAAGCTCATACTATTAATTCCAGACAGTCCCTCTTAGAAAACCAACACAGAGGATTACATAGCAAAGGCATCGTCCAAAAACGAACTAGCCTAGTCATAGAATGGGTGTGACATCCTCGATATAAACTCAACATCGCAAACAAATATAATCGGCATGATAAACTGACAAAACTACACTCATTAATCAACCTAGCTTTTCCATAAACGGTTCAATCAAGCTTTGGCCATTGACTATTTTTGTTGTTGCAATAATCAAATCATATGCCATGCCCTCCTACAAAATAAACCACTATGAGAATTCGAAGATAAGCAGTCAAAAAGATTTACTCATAATGCCCAGTCAATTGGATAAAGCAATCAAAAAGATTTATTCATAAGCCTATTTGTTCTTTCAGCCATTATATTTATCTTTTCTCTGGTTCTGCTCATTGTATCCCAGTTCATTATATCCCTAGTCTTTTCAATTAAGAACTCTGATGTTCCAAGTCCCTCCTGTAGTGTTTCAGACATCTGAGACTTTTTGGCATGACCATGAAGTCTGCAAATGTGTTTGGAAAACAAAGTTTAGGAATTAATTTGGTTATTCTGTGTTGGGTAAGTTATAAAATAGGAAACGATTTTGAAATTCTTAAGTTGTGGTGGGTATTTAGAAGAAATCCACTCAACTTTGGGTGGATTTTGATATTTCTTTTTTAATTACTCCAGCTTCCCAATTTGATCCTTATTTGATTACCCTTTGTGCGTTCTCTAGGTCATGTTATCACAGGTATGGTCCAGAAGAAAGTTATCCATATTTCTCCACAATTCCCCAGTGCTCACTGAAGATAGAATATAAGAGAGCACCAGACAGAGATTTCCATAATTAAAGAACCCCGCTGGGGCAAGCCCACCCACCCACTCACCTAAAAAATAATTGCTCATCCACCAAGCTCAGCCACACAACACAAATTTATGAAGCAACGAAATCCACCTACCCGAAACATTATGTACCATAACCATATTAAAAAAATAATAAATTATAAGTTATTGGTTAACCTAGTGTCTACGCGACATTGAGAAATAGGCAACAGTTATGACACACCTGAGTGCTGAAAAAGCGGAGTGCGGAAATCTCTGCAAAGGTAACACCCCCAACAAAGACAACAAGCACCAGGGCACGCCTTCCATCTGGTACCCTGAAAGATACGAAGTTCCAGAAAAGAATTACAAGATCTCTTCCTCAAAGACTCCAAATTTTAGTAAATGTTGATACACCATGTCAAATGAAAACCATCAAGTTCTAAAAGGTTTATCTATTAAGAACCTTAGTTAATAGATTACACAAGACATTAAACCACACCTTAGGAGGTAAATCCACACCAACAAGTAAAAGATTTTGGATAAAATATAGCTGAATCGGTATAAACCTTATTAACAGGCATAATTTTATTGTAGTGATTTAACCCTTACACGAAAAGATAAGCATTGAATTTCCTGGCATTTATTACATTTTTCTGATACCATTTTACTAGAGATAAAGAGATGCAGAATTTTTAAAGCTGACACTAGGTAAAACATACTTGGCCAAGCTGGTGGTTGAAACCCCTGATAAAGTGTCAAATGATGGACTATTTGAAAATCCGCCCTGCACAGTAAAATATAAAGACTAAGAAAGGTGAATGGGATAATATGTGACTTTGATTCAAACAGTTATAAATAGCATAGAAACATTACATGAGAAAAAACATTCAGTCAGAGTTCACAGGTACTAACCCTCTTTGTTTCTAAATGTGGTCCAGGTAGTAGCTTCAAAATTTCTTCAACAGGACGCCTAAAAGATCAGTAACAGTCAGTAATGTTTCAGTTGATCGACTATTAAGCTTAGTTCACAACCCAAACATAGAAAAAATTAAAGCAAGCAAGATATATTCAAGCTAAAGAAAAGGTATTGCATGCATAAATAGCAAAAGGGAAAATGTGAAGTTTTAAAAAACTGTAATTAGGTAGTTGTTTAATATCAAACAGCCTTCAATTTTATCATAGCATATGGACAGTCTAGAGAGGCGTTTCACTGCTAGATATGTTGGGCCTTGCTGATAAAATAAAAAATAAAAAAACTGCTAGGTATGTGGGGACATCGGCATGTATTAGTGTAGAGCCAGCTGTCAACAGCTGTCATTCTGTTATGCTTAGTTAGTATACAACTATCAATCTGTTGTATTGTTGTGTATAAATACGTGTTGTAACCCTATTGTAAATATCAAGTATCATCTACTCAATATATTCAGTTTCCTCTGCTAAGAGCATTTCTCCTTTTTCTGTTCTTACTCTTTTCTGTTATGGTATCAAGAGCCAGAAATCTCCATTAATGGAGTCGTCGCATCCTACTTTCTCAACCTCTTCCATTCCTTCTTTTCATCCTATCTCTGAGAAGCTGAGTGAGTCCAACTTTCTTTTATGGCAGCAGCAAGTTGAACCAGTGATCAAAGCACACAAACTGCAGAGATTTGTTGTGAATCCTGTTATTCCCGTACGGTTTCTTACTGAAGATGATCGTGCAGCAGGCAGTGAGAATCCAGCGTACTCTACTTGGTAATAGCAAGACCAAATCCTTCTATCGTGGCTTCAATCGACGCTTTCTTCTTCGATCTTGTCTCAATTGATCGGTTGTGTACATTCGTATGAAGTTTGGGACCAACTTCATGACTATTTTCAAAAACAGACGTGTGCGAAAGCCAGACAATTACGAACAGAGCTTCGCACCACGACGCTTGAGCAAAAATCAATGTCTGAGTTTCTTCTTCGCATTAAGTGTCTGGTTGATGCTCTCAGCACTTGCGGTGATCCTGTTTTGCCTCGTGAACATCTAGATGCTATTCTTGAAGGTTTACCAAAAGATTATGGACCGATTATATGTTATCGAAAGCAAAAGTTTCGAAAGAAGTTACTCGAATCTCCTTCGATTAACGTTGCTCAAGACGGATCCAGTTACAATTCTCCAAACAACTTCCGTTCTCAGGTCCAACATTTCAATAACACATACTCTGTTAATAGAGGCACTCCTGGCTATACTGGCAATTCTAATCGGACTGGTAATTTTGATCGAATAACCACTGCCTATAACCGCGGAGGTGGTGGTTTTACTCGCGACACTCGTGGTTGTGGAGGCAACGGCAGAGGAAGAGGTCGTTATGCAAACTTCCAGTGCCAAGTTTGCTTGAAATTTGGTCATACTACAACTGTGTGTCATTATCGGTTTGATTCTGATTATCAACCTAACTCAACATTAAGCCTTCAAGAGCATGTGTTTTGTAATTCTTCCAGCACGTCAGATGTTCGACAGAATGCGTCACAGACCAAAAATGTTGTTCCAAGTGCCATGATCCTTAACTCTGAAAATCAGGATCCGAACCTTACTACATGGATCCCTGACTCTGGTGCTTCGTTTCATGTTACTGGAGAGTCTCAAAATATTCAACAACTTCAGTCCTTTGAAGGTCCAGACCAGATCTACATAGGCAATGGCCAAGGGCTCCCTGTTCAGTCGTCAGGTTTCACAAAAAATTGTTCACCTTTGAATCCCAACTTTCCTTTAGCTCTTAATAAACTGTTGCTTGTTCCGTCTGTTACCAAGAATTTAATTAGTGTCAGTCAGTTTTGCAAAGACAAGCATGTCTTCTTTGAGTTTCATCCTAATCGTTGTTTTGTTAAATCACAGGCCACAAATGAGATCTTGCTTCATGGCTCCTTGGGTCCTGATGGTCTCTATGTATTTCCACAGTTACAGACTTCTCAATCTGCTGCTCAACCATCCTTCTCTGTCTTTTCTATGTCTCCGAGTACTACTACTAATAAAAGTGTTGATCCAAGGTTTTCTATTCAAGATTCCAAGCCATCTGAGCATGTTGCTCCTAGTTCTCAAACTTTGTGGCACCTTAGATTAGGTCATCCCAATTCAAATGTACTTAAAATTGTTCTGAATCATTGTAATATTCCCATATCAAATGAAAATTTGTTTGAGTTTTGTGCAGCTTGTTGTGTTGGAAAATCACATCGTCTACCCTCTTCCTCATCCCAAACTGTTTATTCTGTTCCGCTTGAACTTGTCTATAGTGATCTATGGGGTCCTTCCAATGTTGTGTCAACAAATGGTTTCTCTTATTACATAAGCTTTGTTGATGCTTTCTCTAAGTTCACTTGGATTTATTTTCTGAAAAATAAGTCTGAAACCTTCACTGTTTTTCAGCAATTTAAGGCCATGGTTGAACTGCAGTTTAATACCAAATTAAAGAGCATTCAAACAGATTGGGGGGGTGAATTCAGACCTATGTCTTCATACTGTAAAAATCATGGTATTGTTCATAGGCTTATTTGTCCTCATACACATCATCAAAATGGTGTTGTTGAGAGGAAACATAGACATATTGTTGAGTTGGGAATGACTCTTCTTAAGCAAGCCTCTCTTCCAATCAAGTTTTGGGACTTTGCCTTCAAACCTCTGTTTACTTAATCAACAGGTTGCCCACATCCTCCTTACAGTTTCAAGTTCCATACACTGTCTTGTTTCACAAGTCTCCTGATTATGCCTTCTTGAGAAACTTTGGTTGCTCTTGTTATCCCTTTCTACGTCCCTATAACAAAGACAAGTTGGAATTCAGGTCTCATGAATGTATATTTTTAGGCTATTCTCCTTCTCATAAGGGTTATAAGTGTTTGTCTTCTAGTGGTCGTTTATATGTTTCCAAGGATGTTGCCTTTAATGAGTTGAAGTATCCTTTTCTTGACTTATTTCTCACCACTAGTAATAAATATGTTGTTTCTCCCATTGTGGATACTTTGCCCAGTACCACTATTCCAATTGTTTCGTCTTCTCCTTCTACTCCAGGTGTAACCAGTCAGTTTTCTCCACCCACCAATACTTCTTCTGCTGTTATTGCTCCTATTTCTGGTCAGTCTCCAGGTTCTGTGAGTCATTCTTCTCCTCCTCATTCCTCTCCACAAAATATACATCCTATGCAGACCAGGTCTAAAGCTGGTGTTTTTAAACCCAAAATTCACTCTTCTCTTCTGTTAACAACCTGTGAACCCAACAGTGTGAAACAGGCCCTTGCTGATCCTGAGTGGTTTGCTGCTATGAAACAAGAGTTTAAAGCTCTTATTGATAATAATACTTGGGACTTAGTTACTCTTCCGAATGATAGACAACCAGTGGGTTGTAAGTGGGTTTTTCGAATAAAAGAAAATGCTTATGGTTCTGTGAATAGGTACAAAGCCGCCCGCTTAGTGGCTAAAGGATTCCATCAAGTTGCAGGTTGTGATTTTACTGAGACATTCTCTCCTGTCATAAAACCTGTTACCATTCGATTGATTCTTACTCTTGTTGTTACTAACAAGTGGGATTTGTTTCAGCTCGATGTTAATAATGCATTCCTAAATGGTTCTCTTCAAGAAACTATATATATGCAACAGCCACCAGGGTTTGACAGTGGTGATAAATCTCTGGTTTGCAGACTTAATAAAGCCATATATGGTCTTAAGCAAGCCCCGAGGCAGTGGTTTCAGCGTCTAAAACAGATTCTGCTACAACTTGGTTTTGTTGATAGCAAGTATGATCCTTCTTTGTTCATTTACAGAGATAACAACAGTACCGTGTATGTTTTAATATATGTGGACGACATCATAATTACTGGCAGCTGTGTTTCTCTGGTTCCACGCTTTATATCTCAGCTTCATTCTAACTTTTCTCTTAAACAATTGGGTAAATTGGATTACTTTCTTGGTATAGAGGTTAAGTCTTTTCTTGATGGCTCTCTTGTTCTGACTCAAAGTAAGTATATTAGAGATCTCTTACAAAAGACTAAAATGGTTGAAGCCCAATCTATTTCATCACCTATGACAACGCACTGCAAACTCAGTAAACATGGGACAAATTCTTTTCATGACCCTTCTCTGTACAGGTCAGTTGTTGGTGCCCTTCAGTATGTTACTGTCACTCGTCCCGAGTTAAGCTATGTTGTTAATAAAGTGTGCCAGTTTATGGCTACTCCATTGGATTCACATTGGGTTGCTGTCAAGCGTATTTTGCGCTACTTAAAAGGCTCTGTCAGTCATGGCTTACATATTCAAGCAGCTCCTTCCTCCAAACCGTTTCTCATCAAAGCTCTATGTGATTCGGATTGGGCCTCTGATCTTGATGATCGACGTTCTACGTCAAGGACTGCAATCTATTTTGGCCCCAATCTTGTCTCTTGGTGGTCGAAGAAACAAACTGTTGTTGCTAGGTCCTCCACTGAAGCAGAATATCGCTCTTTAGCAAGCACTGCAGCTGAAATTACCTAGATCCAAACTCTTCTTGTTGAATTAGTTGTTTCCTCCGCTGTGCCAGCTTTATATTGTGATAATCAGAGTGCGGTTGCTGTCACTCACAATCCAGTTTTACACTCTCGCATTAAACACATGGAAATAGATGTTTTCTTTGTCAGGAAAAAAGTCTTAACTTAGAAGCTTCAGGTTTTTCATATACCTGCAACAGATCAGTGGGCTGATGCCTTAACTAAGCCTCTATCTCCTAGCCGTTTTCTGTTTTTACATTCCAAACTCAATGTTGTTGATTCATTTTGTAATTCTCAACCCCATTGAGTTTGTGGGGGGCTATTAGTGTAGAGCCAGCTGTCAACCGCTGTCATTCTGTTATGCTTAGTTAGTATACAGCTGTCAATCTGTTGTATTGTGTATAAATACGTGTTGTTACCCTATTGTAAATATCAAGTATCATCTACTCAATATATTCAATTTTATCATAGCATATGGACAGTCTAGAGAGGCGTTTCACGGCTAGATATGTTGGGCCTTGCTGATAAAAAAGAAAATAAAAAAACTGCTAGGTATGTGGGGACATTGGCATGCCTTGTCACATGACTCGATCTTTGTTTCCAGGGGTTTCTTTTGTATTTTATTGTGAGAATGTCGTTCTCTATCTTTATACTGTCCATTTCTTTTCAATCAGAATTCTCTTTCTTTAAACCATGTTGGGAGAGGATTACTCACACTGGATGTGCTCAAGTTAACAATAAGACAGACAATAAAATATCCTGCTTTCCGTAGCATGGATTGAAAAATGATTGTTGACAAAATTATACAATGAAACTAACATCTCAATTAAACATGGTGTTTAACATTTTAAACTAGAGTTTTTAAGGTCGGCACAAACTCATTTCTAACGGCATAACATTTTACAAAAGCCAACTAGGATCTAAAGATGCATGAGATGAAATTTAAAGTTCAATGAGTTGAACTTCGTTATAAATTTATACAATTGCGTTTGTAGGTAATAATGAAACGAGAAAGTTTATTTTCATAATAAACAAGAACAAGAGAGACAGTCATTATTAGAGATTCAGATTTACCATCCAGAACGAATGGCATGCTGGACCAGTCGAATGCTGAGAGGTGCATATCCAGAGAAGACGTAAGCAATATCATTGGGGCTGTCCTAGTAGGAAATCATTTTAAGAGTAAGCAGGGAAACAGGACAAAGTAGATAATTGTACAACATTTGCTTATCAAATAGCAATAATAACAACAACTTAATAGAGCCCAATGAGATTTAAAATGCATACATGAAGACAAATTAAAAGAATACAATACGCTAGAAGTGTCATTAACTGCCACTGCAAAATGAATTGATTTTTGAACAGAGAATTCTGGCTATAGACACTAAGTAAATAAACAAAAGAACAATAGAAGAGCTCATGGTTAAAAATAGCTGGGAAAAATATTGCTTCAAGACTGCAACAATAAATTAATCTTAAATGCGATTGGGCAAATATTAAAGATTTGGGATGCTTAGTTCAACATTTGTTATCACTTCAAAATGGAAATATGTATGCCGTATTTTATTTCTCTCGCACTCACCCATCACCATGTTTACACAGATTATCCAAATCGTGACCATGAAATTAATATAAAATTTAAAATATATCAAATGTCTAATGATCACATCATTTAGAAGAAATTACTTGGCTGTATCGGTGTCTTCAACCACAAGCTGCAAAGCACGTTTTATAGTGACCCAATTGCTTTTTGACTCCTAAAAGAATCACAGGCACAATAAGAGTTAATTATTAAATGACAAATACATAACCCATTTGAATTTGAAACTAAACACCTAGAGTATTGTACCTGCTTTTTAAATAGTCCAGCTTTCTCTAAATTGTTTAGCATTGCTACGTGCTCAAATCCATAGCTATGAAGTAGTTCTCTCCTATGAATTGGAAGTTACAAATATACATTAAAACTAAGTACTTCAAAAAATAAAATCTGCTAGTATATTGTACAAAAAGCAAATGGGAATAACATTATAGGCTAGGGATTCCCATTAATCTACAAACGTAACAAAATGAAGAAAAAAAAAATAGGACAAGGTATCAATGAAGCATGCAAGCTTGCCTGAAGTAGTCAAAGTGCTTCTTTGGCAACCCAGAATTAGTAATAGAAAATAGTATTAGAAGGCGTAAGACTGTTGTCAAAGGCTCCTGCTTATGGATCAGTTCTTCAATATAATCAAAGCATCTGCATAGGTGATGACAAAAGTTTCATATTATAAACACATTCAGTTATGTGCATGCATCTGTGAACTGTAATGCCTCAATAGCAATCAATTGCAGCACTGACCCGGCTAACAATACCATAAAATTAGTTTTGGCAAATCAAGTCTATAGTTTATTCCATGTAATTTAAAATTCATCCATGAACAGCAACTATAAGCGCTACTTCATTTATCTCAGGTGCTGTAAATTAAACAACCTAAACTATAATATGGCATTATGACCAGCAAATAAAGCTGAATTGCCTATTACAACCTAAACTATAATATGGCTTTATGCACATATAGCCAATTTTAAGTCTTAATATGCAAATTTCTATTAGCAGGCAGTTATTAGTCAAAGATACTTGATGCACTAAATTCTTGTTTACAAGGAAAACAAAGCACCCCAAGGCCATGTCTTCGATGGTAGACTTCCCAAATTGCATCTCAGTTTTTATTCTCATGTTTAATGCCGATCCACAACGTATACTAAAAGCTTGGTTTTAAGTTTTGACAAAGAAAGTTGATATCAAATTAAATTTTAGGCATAAATTGTTGGCCTTAGATGAAAAATCCTCAAATTTTCATGGCGAACAAGAAAAAGCATAAAATATATACCCCAAACCAAAACATGAAGCTTTCAAATAGAAGAAGCTACAAAGTAATATGCTCCAAACAATGGTACTAAAGTACCAGTTCCTACCTTAGACAATTAAATATGGTTAATAAAACGTATTCATTTGCCCATCTTACACATTATCATCTACTCCCTCCAAAATACATGATATCACATCCTACTTAATTCATATAAAGAGGGAAATTATATTAATTTAAAATACAACAACATCAAGTATATAAAACTCTCTGTATGCAAAATTAACTCACATGTCATAACTCTGGGACTCCACGATTGTATGTTCCATATCAAGTTGCCCAAGAAATGAAGGCTTTGACGTGAACGTTGATAGATGCTGGGCAAGATTTATGTGCCTCTGGGAAGTTATTTAAGGAATATTCTGAGTTGATAGACACTGTGATGTATTAATGAAATATCAAAATTACAACAAAAATGTTCTTACAGTCATCTCCGGCAATGAGTTCAGCTTTTTCACGAAGTCCTTCAACTCAGAAACTGTTTGTGTCTGGTCATCATGGAAAGTAATATATATTAGAAATTAGAAAGCTTTTACAAATCCATTTTAATTTTCCAAAAGTAATAAAAACTTAATTTAAGCGCATCTGGAATTGTTTGAGTAAACACAATTTATTCAAGCAATAGATATTTTTTTCTATTTTTAAATATTGCATCCTTCAAACAAACATCAAACTGTAGTACCTCTGAAGATAAAGTATGGCAGAAAAACTATTTGAAAACTTCAATTTATTATATTTTGGAAACAGCACAATTTCAGTCGATTCACTGATATTACTCACATAAAACAAGGTTTCAATTACTTTTGTAAAATTGACAGCAAAATCAATGTCCAAGTATAAGGCCATATACTTACAGTAGTTGTCATTTCTGTGTAGTCTTGCTTCATGGAAGTAGCTTTTTGACGCAAAATCTGCAATACTGCAGACAGCAACTAAGAAAATAGAACTACAAGAGAGCCAAAGATTTTTTGATTAATGTTTCTCTCCTTGCTCTTCTGTGTGTGTGTGTGTGTGTGTGTGAGAGAGAGAGAGAGAGAGATTATTTAGTTATAACTATGCTACAAGTGGTAAAAATGAATCAACCTGGACAACAACTTCAAAGTTTAGATCCCGAATCTCCTTAAAAAGCTTGTCACTAACAAAATCCATGAAAGTAAACATTATTTCAATAAATTACTTCGAGCAAATGGAAAATGAACAATAAAATAATAATTGCAAAGAAACAGAATATGGATGTCTGAATTATGGCTTAAAAGAGGATTTGGAGAAAAAGGTCATCCAGAAACATATATTTCTTTTTGCTACACCACAACAACAAAAATTATTGTAATATAGGCATCATTCAAGGTTCACGTCCTCTTACAACTTTAATTACATACAAACTGATATTCAAGGTAGCAAAAAAACTCAGATATTGCTTAATAGAAAACCAATCAAGCCTTTAGTACAACATATTCACTGAACATAATGTGATATAAATAAAATAGGATTTCTTCAATCAAATTAAAAAAGAAACAAATTAAAGGATGTGATATAAATAAATAGGGATTCCTTCAATTAAATTTACAAAGGAAAGAATTAAAGGGAAAACGTCTTGAAGCTGAGATCATGTTTATAACAACAATAATAATAACCCAAATTCCAAACATTATCTCATTAAGTGAAGTTGGAATGGATCAATTGTTTTGTCATTAATTATCTTTGTAATACTCTTTAATCTAAATAAGATCATTCTGCCAGGAGGAAAGCACACTTATGCATATGAAGAAAAAAATTGTTTCTCATTCCTCCACAATATAAACATGTATGATCGGCTTCAATTAATGATGCAGAGCAGTATGAATCGTGTCAGGATATGGGTATCAAAAAATATCTAGAAGGAGAATCGATTTGACGGAGCAACCTACTCATTAACAGATTGAAAAAGTTTCAAGCAAAATAAAAGATTGGAAAAGTAACAAAAACATGATACAAATCATCCATGTGATAGAAAAGGGGTCTCATGTTTGCAAACCAGATAGAGCAAGTGAGAAATGTAACTTACCTTGAATTCAGGGGAACTTTGGTTTTTTTTCCTTCTTGTTGAAGACCCATAATAGATGCATCAAGCTCTACAGAGCCATTGTTGATGTGCAGAAACTACAATTATACAAATTCAGCAAAATAGTCATCGTCGCTTCAAACATATTTATAGTATGAGTAAATTTATACAAAATATTTTTCTGAAGATCAATTCATGCCCCTACAATAATCCATGATGTTTAATTCTAAAGCTCCTTGACAAAATCACCAAAACATACAATGGAAAAACTTCCACATTGTAATTTGCAACATCACAAAATTTGTTTGGGGATATTCTCAAAAGAAAAGCCCGATCAAATAACACAGCTAAATCTTTTATGCAATAAATATTCATTCTTAAAAGTGTATATTGATTATGTATTAACTTGCCTCATCAAGCAGTCCCTCGTATGTTAATTGGGAACACAAAGGGGTAACCATGTCCACCTGCACTCAAAGCATACCCAAATTCAATGACCACCATTCATGTGGACCCTACTCATTCAAACAACTGAAATGGTAGGACCTAAAAAAGAATGTAAGTTAATGTGAATATACAAAATTAAGCATGGATGAAGAACTAGTAATAAATTGTTTAATTTCAAAAAAATTCAATCTCATTTATGTAAAAAAAGTCTTTCATTAACATTTATTTTATGAAGTAATGAAGGATAAATGTATTGGACGTGAAATGCACTCTTTAAGCATTAACAAAAACATTCATAGACAACATAGTACAAGGGCACCAAGTATAACGTCCCCCAAAGACACTACCAATCAGAACAACGGAGATGAGATGGGAAACAGGTGGTACCTCTCTATCTAGAAGGATTAGTGTATTTATCTCTGGCACAACAATCTGTGTAAACGAAACAGAGGATTATATGGTGTATTTTAATTTTTGAATTGAATACAATATCAACATAGCTTTTGTTTGTTATTCTGCTACTCTAACTTGAAGAGAAAGACAGCGCAGAGATAAATTACATCAGATGAGTTAACTGGTTCCTCAGCTTGCATTCGGTTTAGGATGTCTGCAACACACACAGATGCTTTTCCTTTTGCCCTCACATTTGGTATCACTCCAAAAGAAAACTACGAAAAATTAAATGAAATGAAATAGTTATAAGTACATACACACAATGATTGAGATCATGTTAGATTTGATGTTAATGATGATGATGGTATTTCATAAAAGGACAACTGTATGCGACTACTCCCTACTTGTTTGATGCTAATTGTTCATGTCTAAGGAAAATTTCAAGTGTGTGAGTTCAAAAGTACAACCTCAAGTTTGTGAATAGCTTTAGCAATGTGCCAAAGCGATCCTGTATCACCATCAACTTGGCATTCCTACCACCGAGAGAAGGCAAACAAGAATAAATAATTAGTCAAACCAAATACAGAAGTAAATTTGATAAATTACAACACTAAAAGAAATTCTATAAATAAGTCACAACCAGAAGAAGTATTAATATCCAGCTTACTTTGTAAGAAAGATCAAGTTCAAATGATAACACATCTTCATCCATCGGTACAATATACAAGGGATATTCCCCAATTGAAACCATATGATGTAATTTCTCTTCCTCAAGAACCTGAGCACGAAAAATATTCATTTATGCCTGGCAGAGATTTCATGTTTAAAATAGAGAGGCATCCTGCCCAACTACGAAAATTATTTGTTTCCAATGAAAGCTTTACCTTCTCACAAACAACAGTGCGGCGGGGGACAAAATAAACATGATATTCTCTTTGCAGTCCTTTTGATAGATCATTATGAATATTAGAACATATGAATTTCATCAACTTGGGCTGAGCATGCACAAGGTAAACTACTTTGCTGCAATCAGTCTGAATTGGATCACTAGAAAGATGTCGCAATTCAACTCCATGCTCCTGTTTGTAATTCAGTGTGAACTCTCAATATCAACAAAATATTAAAACAAGCAAACAGTCTATTCACAAAAGAACTACGAATTTTTGTGGGTAAATGTTGTTAAATAACCACCATTGAAGGGAAGCCCGTTATGGTGGAGCCATAGGTCACAATGGCATGTTTATATGACGGAAATTTAGCCTTCCACCATTGATAATTTCGGTGTGTAGGTACACAGAAAGATTATTATTATTTTTTATTAACAGTCAATTAAAAACTAACTAGCATATTTTAAAATGTTCGAAATATATATATATATATATATATATATATATATAAATTTATATATATATAACAGATTATTCATGGATTGATATCCCATTACATAAAACCCAACAAGTTACTAAGGGCAAGATAAGTGCCTTGAGAATGGATGTCTGTATAATAAGTGAGAGAGAGTCTCCGAGCTTCGGATCAATGACCAAACACTTCTTTCCTCGAACCTACAAGAACACGACAAAAAGATCACACACTTGCGAACTCGATATTCAGTGCCGTTACAGTAAAAGTGATCAAAATCAAAATAAACAAAACAGTCAATTGTCCAACATCAAATCTTAATTCCAAATCACGTAACCGAAGTTGAATTTCATACGAACAAAAGAAGAGGAAAAATTCAAGGGCAAGAATTACATTCTTGAGGATGTTGAGGAGTTCTTTTTGGGACTGTTCCCTGAACGCAACGAGAAAAATTATGGTTAAAATAACTTGAAGTTGAATTTGTGAATACTGTGAGCGTGAAAAATGAATGGGATGATGAATGAGTGAGATTTGACCTAATGGATGTGAGATTGACGGGAGCATTATCTAGGTTCGGAATCTGAGCCATCGAAAAGAGGTAACACCACTACACAGTTTTGGTCTTCGCAGAAAGTTCGATCAGAGGCGAATCATAGTTGCAACTAACAGGTTCTTGGCTGAAGAAGAAAGAAATAGGATTGAAGAAAACAAGAATATAAATGTGTTCGATTAAAAAAACAAGAGCGCAACATGTTAAGAGAATACATACATACATATACATATATATATATATATATATATATATATATATATATATATATATATATATATATATATATATATATATATATATATATATATATATATATGTATATATACATATATACATATATATATATATATATATATATATATTGTTTTTTTTTAAATATTTAAAAAAATGGAAATAAACAACTCATTTACTTAAATAACTTAACATATCATTACATCAAATATATACTCGATTTTTTTTCTTCCATTTGATGTGAATATGTCTTCATATTATTTTTTTCTAACATTACTTTCATTCAAATTATGAATCACGTAGCAAATATAAAGAATAATAATACATGTTTTAATTTAAATAATTTTAAAAAATTTTAAAAAATAAACATAATATTAAATTTACTCATTGATATAATAAAAAAAATCAAACATATGGATAAAATAAGAATCTAAATTTCCGTCTAGTCTTTTGACGTTGTTCCGTACTCATAATTCAAAATACTTTATGTTATATTCTATGAATTTTTTAATATATTTTAAAACTTTAAAATCAATAATCATTAAGATATTTTTAAAGGCACAATAAAAAACTAATACATAGAAAATCCAAATTTGTTAATAGTTTATTTCTTTCATCTAAATTACTATACAATCTTAGAAAGTACTTCCAAATTATGGAATAATTGTGTGAGAAAGAAAAAAGAAAAATTATAACCAGATTTACTGTATTTTGAAATATTGTTGTGCATGCATAGGTCTCTTTTTGTTAATATTGTGTTCACGATCTTTCCTTGTATAGTCAAAACGATAACGTATTAAATATGATATTTTGCACTTTGATTTTTGTATTGAAGTTTATGTTGAAAATTGTAAACTTTTTTATTGTTTTGATATTTTTAGTTAGAGTTATGACAATCATTTTTACTTGATGATAGAATGCCTCCTTTTTTTGACCCCAAAGTTACCCGCCTACGTGGCACTTAATATTTTAATAATTTTTAAGGAAATGGAACCAGAAACGCGTGAGAGAAGTTGGAGTGAATTGTGAGGTTGTGATACACGCGCAAGAGAGGAAAAAGGAAAAGTTAGAAAAACAGAACTTTCACTTGCGGTTTAAACTAAAGGCGAGAGTGCGGCTTGAGTGTGGCGAGAGTGCGGCGAGAGTGCGGATTGCTGCCATAGCTTCGTGCGTCGAATTGGAAGCCCTACTTTGAAGTGTTCTTGTTCTGCAAATCAAAGGGTGCTCTGGTATGTTTTACTATCCGATTACAA
>Ga0214542_1001584_pt1 | contig 46769 bp, 34 predicted proteins | sample CNSS1metaG_FD_160096 | JGI IMG/M metagenome (GOLD analysis project Ga0214542, IMG submission 160096) | Root nodule microbial communities from cowpea collected in UCLA plant growth center, Los Angeles, California, USA - CNSS1 | ecosystem: Host-associated > Plants > Roots > Nodule | place: USA... | reverse complement strand
TTTTTTATATATATATATATATATATATATATATATATATATATATATTTTCTTCTTTCTCTATCTAAGGTGGTCGCTGTTGGCTGTAGAAAAAATATATATCAATAAATATTTAGATTTTACAGTTCCAGCTATACGGAACTTTAATTTTTTATACAACTATTACATTTTATCAAATTATTATTAACTTTAAATGTTGATTTTTATTTCAGAAAGTTAATTTGAGTCCTTATTCATCCTTTGTAAAATGAGATCAGCGTAGCGTAATTTCTCTACTTTCACTCCCAGAACTTTTCTTTTCTTAAATTAGGATATATAATTTCATTCCCTAAATTTTTTTTTGTTACCAAAAGATTACATACATTTTTGTTAAAAAGTTTACTCTTAATTTTAATAAATTATATATACACTTTAAAAAAATAGAATAAAAAAACTATTAATAATTTTGTCTTATATATATATATATATATATATAACTTTGTTCTCATTAATTAATGTAGTTTCTTAAATATTAAAATCTGTGGGAGTAAAAAACGCAAGCAAACTTATTACATATGTTTTATTTTGTTTTTGGCATACACAAGAGAAACGTTAACCATGCATGACAAATGATTCACGTGCAGCACCTCTGAACAATGGTGGAAAAGTTCTTAACCTGAAGCTGAGTCTATAATGGCACTGTGCAAAGCAATGGTTTCGAGGGTCAATCCAGGGCCAAACCCTAGCAAAACGCCCCATTCAAATCCTTCACCAGTTGTGCCTTCTCCTTCCTTCACAGATTTCTTTCTCATCTCATCAAGCACAAACAACACACATGCACTCGACATGTTCCCATACTCACTCAGAATCTTTCTAGACGCTTTCAGTTTGCTAGGGTTCAACCCAACTTTCTCCTCTATCTGGTTCAAGATTGCAGGACCACCAGGGTGCACCACCCAGAACAACGAGTTCCAATCACTCACCCTAAGTGCCTTCAAACTTTCTTCCAAGCTTTTCTCCACGTTCTCTCCGATCAACACCGGAACACTATCCTTCATATGGAACGTGATTCCCATCTCGCGCAGGTGTCCCTCCATGGCACCCTCCGAGTTCGGCACAATTGTCTGCGATGCCGACACAATGTGAAACAAGGGCCGCTCCGTGGATGTTTCCGGGTCGGATCCAACGATGGCAGATGAAGCACCGTCACCGAAGAGTGCCAGGCCCACCAACGAGTCCAGGTGGGCTTCGGAGGACCCACGAAATCCGCCAACCATGATCTCGGAACACACCACCAGAACACGTGCCCCGGCGTTGTTCTCGGCAAGGTCTTTAGCCAGACGGAGTGCGCCGGCGCCGGCGAAGCAACCTTGGTGGTACAGCATGAACCTTTTGGTGGATGGTTTGAGGCCCAAGAGCTTGAGAAGTCGGTAATCGGCACCTGGCATGTCCATACCTGTGCAGGAACAGAACACGAGATGAGTGATGTGGGACTTGTCTCTCCCCCATTCCTCGATGGCTTTCGACGCCGCCTTTTCTCCAAGCTTCGGAATTTCCTCGATTAGTATGTCCTGTCGGGCATCCAAGGATGCTTTGTAACTGCCTAACTTGGGGTTCTCGATCAACATTTCTTCAGTCATGTGTGTGTATCGTGTCTTCACCATCGACCTTTCACCTGTTCAATAACACATTCTGTTTCATATATCTAAAGAGATTTTATACGATAAAGATGATGGTGGTGGTAGAAAGATGAAGTTACATATGCGCTTGAGCTTGGCCTTGAGTTGAGTCATGTGATCACTGTTAGTGATTCGAAAGTAGAAATCGGCGAAGTTATCTTGGTGAACGCAGTTGGGTGGAGTTGCGGTGGCGATGGCTAGTATGGCGGCGGTTCCACCAGCTCTTTCTTTTTCTCGAACTTCCTTCAAATATGGCATTTTGTTGGAGCCCAGAGATTGATCCATCACCTAAAACCAAACACAACAAACAAAGATTTGAGTTATTTTGTAAGATACGTACTTAGAGTAAGTTGTATCGATGTCTATTTATAGACACTTACTTTCATGTGTTCATAATTTAATTGTTAATTTTTAATATAATATTCATAATCATGACTACTCTTTTTCGGTTTTCAATTGCAAATTCCTAATTTTATACTTTAATTTTTCACTTTAAAACAACCTATACGATTTTTTGTTGAATCATATCTTAAAATTTGAAAATAACAAATAAATAAATAAATATCACAATTATAAAAAAAAAAAAGTATGGACCTAATTTACCTAATTTTTTTGATACCTGAGAAACAAATCATAAATGATTTGGAAAATCTCTGTAGTAAATGGCATTGTTCCCCTAAACTCTATAAACTGGACCATCCTCAAAGCAAATTACATTATTTATTTTTGTCCGCGGCTCGAATTAAAGCCATGGAAGACAAATTAAAATTAGAGTTATGGCAATATCTATAATTAAAAGCTTTTCCACAATTATTTATCTCATATATGATCAACAAACTTAAAATCAAAGAATAACCATTGAGTTATACAAGATAATAATTATCTGATCAAATTGTAATTAAGTTTCTTTTAATTTTTTCAATGCATGTATTGTACCGTTGACTCTTATAGTAATATTATCTTTTTGTTTTTTATGATTTTTTTTTATCTGGGCTTATTTATTTTAGATTTTAGTATCCTTACTCTAAAAAAATTGTCAATTTCAAAATTTATTTATTTTAATTTAAAATAATCCTATATTTAATATAATTATTTAAGGTGCATAAAAAATAGTTATACATATTTTAGATTAACATTACAAAAACTTTTAAACAAAAGAACTAAAACTTCAATGAAAAATAAAATTAAATAAAAGAGGGAAATTCCTTCAAAGTATATATATATATATATATATATATATATATATATATATATATATATATATATATATATATATATATATGTTTATATGTTTATTAGAAAATGCTTAATTAAGTTTTAAATAATTTATAAATTTAAGTGTGTTCATTAAAATTTTATTCAATTTTTTTTATCAATTTTTTTTAATATGTGATTGTTAATTTTACCTTTTTCATCTTTAACTTATTAATTAACTTTTTTTTATTTTCAGTTTGTATAGAGTGAATTAATCAAACAATTAAAAAAATTACAGACAAAAATAATAAATTGATAAATAAGTTAAAAACAGAAGAACGAAACTAAACAAAATACAGAGTTCTATTAATAGTAAAATCTAAATAATTTTAAACAAAAAAAATAACACAAAAATAATATAAATTTTGTTATAAAAAATTAATTAAAAATACTTAAATTTATAAAATATTTAAAAATTTATTCAAACTTGTCATTAAATTGTTTATATTTTTTTACAAGTTTTCTTAACTCATTAAAACGACTAATTTTGCAATATTATAAGTACATGCCAGTAAACTTAAATTATTTATTATATTTAATTTTAATCCAAACAACTATACTATTTATACTCTCTTTTTCTTTCAAATCCCTTCTATCTTACTTTTCCAAAGGCATGGTTTGTAAGATGAAAAACCTGTTTATTAGCAAGTATCTGACAACGAGAGAAGGGAAGAAATTGGAGAATTCTATAATTTTCCCATTTCTTTTCACATGGACCGATTTAAGGATGATTAATAAAATATTATTATACCTTTAACTCTTTTTTATTTATTTATATATATATATATATATATATTCTTGATTATTTTAAAATTACACTTATAATAATAATTAATACTCAAAATCTCTAAATTATTTACCAAACAAAATTCAATATGTAATATTAAATTATTTTTTATTAGAATAATTATTTTTTTCCAATTTATTCATTTAAATATTTTTTATAAAATAAATCTAACTCATCTTTATATAATTTTATATTACTTTCAAGAAGGACAAATTGACAATCTTGATTTACTTTCAATTAAAGTTAATTTTTAATCTATTTCATGAATCAAATCACTCATAGATTTTAACATATTTTATTTATAAGTCCAATCATTTTCATATTTTAAATCTCTTAAAAATAACAATTCAAATTCATTCTCTTCTTCTCCTCAAATCAATCATCACAAATAAACACATTTAAAATGTTGATAAAGCCACAAACTCACAAATATCTATGCTCATATATATATATATATATATATATATATATATATATATATATATATATATATATATATATATATATATATTGTTTTAAATATATATATATTTGTTTTAAATAGTTAACAAAATAAAATAAAATTGTAAAAAAAACATAAAAGTGGTTATAAAATAATCTAATTTATCACAATTAGCTAGTAGCATCTCCCATCTTCTACCACATTAATAATGCTGAAGGTGAATGTAAAATTAATGACTCTAGGTACCCATATAGAGACCATGTGAAATAGTATGTTTGCATTAAAGGAGTGAAAAAAAGTGAAAGGAAAGAAATAAAAAATAAGGTTATTTGAATTTAGATTAAATAAATAAATTATTTGTGACATATATTATTAATGCAATAGAATAAATATTTTATAAAATAATCCATAGAATAAGTTTTTAAAAATAATTTTTGAAATAAACATGAAAATTAAAATAAATTTCAAATTAAAATAAAAATCATTTAAAAATTTAATAAATTAAAGATTTATATTCTAAAATAATAGTATGTCAACATAAATTACTCTATATAACATACAATTTAATTTGATTAATTTAATTTTATTATTATCATATTTTTATTTTAATTGTTTCTTGTTATATAATATAAAACGTAAAAACTTTACCTTTACTTTAAAAACATAACTGATGATACACACCATCTATCATGTTATATATAATTGGTTATATTGTTGAATATAATTAATTATGTTTGATTTTTTTTTTCACAAATCTGGTTGAAAAGTTATATATAAATTTGTCTTTCTTTTTTGTGTTTTACAATTTTTTTTTCATTTTTTTATACTTATTCTCTTTGTTTTTTTCTGTTGATGGAAACATATACTGTTAAAGTCAAATATATACATAAGAGTAGTCATAAAAACAAAATTTATTCATAATTCTTATATACTAAAAAAAAAAACTTGACACAGTTAAGAAACAATTATGTTATAATTTTCTTCTCCTATTTTTTATATACTAACTGTAGTTTTTATTATTATTATTTGATGTTATATCTTGAAAAAGACTCCAAAAAGAAAACAAACCTTGTAATTTAACCCCTTAATCTAATTGTAAAATAATTGTTATTCTATTAAGAGTCTCGGATTGATCAGATTCCACTGATTCTAGACACTATTGTTTATTTCTATACAGAGAAAATCTCATTCTATTTTCAAGCTAATCAAAATTATTTAACTTAATATATTTTTTCTCAATTTTAAGGGAACAAAAGTGAATTACCTGTACTTTATAAGATTTGAAAGTGACTCATATTTAAAATCTAAAAAATTAACTTAACTTTTTTTCTATTACATCAATCAACTTAATTATAAATTTTCTACCCTTTTCGTGTGAGAGAAACTAATATCATAATACTCGGTTACTAGTTACAATAATAGTATAAACAATTACACTATTTTTTCTTCTTCTTAAATTTCTTTTTAATTGAAATTTTAGTCTTTTAGAATATACTGTATGGACAATAATGATTAAAATACAAATTTTAAATACCTTATATGCATCAATTGAATTACCAAAAGTCAAAATAGGATTCCATACTTTTTGGAGTCCTTAAATTATTTTCACCTTAAAATTAGTTGTACCAAACCAACATTAAGATTTTGACAAACTGGCACAGGAAGCTACAGTATTGTGAAGAAGAAGAAAAAAAATGGTATATCAAAGGGCTAAATATGTTTTGGACGATTGTGAATTTTAAAATTAGTCAATTTTAAAATTTTAAATCAATTTAGTTTTTTATTTTTTAAAATATATGAATTTAGTCATTTTAATTAAATTTTGTTAGGTTTATTTAAGGTTTTGTATGTATTTTAATATTATATTTAAATTGTTTATACTGTTTTGACATATTTTTGTTTTGATATTAAGTCAAATACTATTATGAAACACGTTTAAAATATCAAATAAATTTAACAAAATTTAATTAAAATAACTAAATTTATATATTTTGAAAGATAAATAATTAAATTAATTTAAAATTTCAAAATAAATTAATTTTAAATTTATAAAAAATCAAGTAACTAAAAATATATTTAATTCATATAAAATAAGATCGGTTATTTCAAACAACTTTTGCATAATCAACTTAGATGAACTTTTAATGCATTGTTTTAGGGTAAGGATCCAAAAAGTCAAAAATCAATTCATGATAAATGATAAGACATCAAAATTTCAAAGCAATGGTCCCACCCTTCCTCCATGATTGATACTTCAGTAATATAAAGAGAAAGAAGAAACTCAACGGTTATATTCCAAGTCCTTTTCTTGTAACATTTTATTTTTATCACCATAAATTCTTCAAAAAGATTACTTAATTTTTTTTAGTTACTAAACTTAGCTAAAAGCCTTGTCAATTGTTTTTAATGGACCTCTTACCTCAATTATGTTTTTCCTATTCACTATTTACTTTTACTCACTTTCACCTTAATAGATCCAAAACATAATTACTTTTACTATTTTCTCACATGACTGTTTTATTTTGATGTCCAATAAAATTTGTACACATATTTTACAATTTTTATTTTATAATTAATTTTTTATAAATATTATTTATTTTATGACGCAAAATTAAAATTTATATAATTTAAACAAATTTTGATAATTTTTATCCTCAAATTTAAAAAAAAATTAATGAATATAATGTTTTAAGTTTAATTACATTAAATTTTGTAGATGTATTAACATTTCATATTTCATATTAGTATTTGAGTTGTTTATCCTAAATAATACGATTTCGATTCGGTGTCTAATTCAAAAATTTAACATAATTAAATTAAAAAGACTAAAATTATCATTTGCTAAATTTGGAGATCAAAATATGTCAAAACTTATAGACAAAAATAAATTCTAATTTTTCATCAAAATTAAAAAAATAAAAACGTATTTATTGTAATGTAAAAAAAAAAAAAAATCTCCTTTCTGATATTATTGTCCCATTCTGAAATTACTAATTACTGTTAGTGAAGCTGTTAGTGAAGAATCCAATGTACCATTCCTGTTACATGAGAAGAATTTGAGACAGTCCTTGTGGGTTTGGAACCACAAATCCATGTGAAAATTTTCTGGCCCTAAAAGTTAAAACTTTTATATGCTAGACTAGAAGAGACCCATGATTTTGTAAGATAATGCTCCCACCCACTTTTTTCTTGCACTAAACACACAGACACAGTTAGATCTGCTTCCTCTATCCACCGGAAAAAATAAAAATGGAAGCTTTACTTTCCCAATTCAGCTTCCTCTCCGACCAGGCCCTTCAAGACAAGAACTTTGACCCTTCCACAATCGAAGATCTGATGAAGCTGTTCGAGATCGAATCCTACAAGGCATGGGCAGCTGCTGAACTGGAGCAAGAGAGAGAGGTGGAGGAAGCAGAAGCTGGCATGGAAGAAGCCGAGGAGTACCTTGACTCGGTCATGGAGAATGCCATGGATGAGTTCAGACGCTTTGAACAAGAGCTTGAGAAGATGGCAAAAGATGAAATGGAAAACCTGGTTCAAACTGCTGAAAGAGCCAGAAAAATGGGAAATTTGATGGAGAAAGGTGCCTCTATCGCTTCCAAGAAGTATATTGAGGCTGCTCTCAATTCAGCCACTGCTTCCATGAAATCAGCTTGGAAAGGTATTTCTTCTGGAAAGGTTCATCCTTCTTAATCTATCTCCAATGTCCAATACCCTGATTCTATATATATGTATTCAGTTCAGGTTAAACCTGTTAATAAATATATTTCAAACCCCTTTTACTCTTCTTTGTTGTTTTCAATTTCTGGTGATTACATTGCTGCTTTGGAAAAATAGAAACTTGATTATATCAGAATTGTACCAATTGAGATGCTGAGGAACTTTCAGCCAAAATTGTAAACACAAAACATATTCACCACTGTTGTTGATAAGGCGAAATCTGTGGTTTGAGTTGAGTGCATCGTTCTGTTTATGTAACAATACAAGGCTTATGATTCAAGCAGCTTAATGAATGTTCAACATTCTTATAGTAATTATCAATTTACATGTTTCTTGAGAGTGAATATATTGATTCTCTGGTTCAATTTCTGGACGAATTTAGAGGACAAGTATTTCCATTTTCCTGCAGATTATTAAACTGTTGTTTTTCCCCCCTGAATCTTCCAGATTTTTAAATGGTTTTCTTAGGCATGAACATGAATCTTGTTTGTTTTCAGAATTTACAAATGTGTAGTTGCATAGGCATACTCAGTTCAACCTATCTGAATGAAATCTTGAGTTCAAACAAATACATGGATATTAAACTTTGGTACAATGAAGAAAATGTGTATGCAGATTATGATTGATATTTTATTACACTGTGTATGGTTCTGAGTTCTGAGAATGAAGATTGGAGTTACTCTGCACATTGCAAGCACCTGACCTTGATTAACACAATTTACAAGAACATTCATGTTCATATTCTTATTTCAAGAATCTAATATACCCCAAGGATTTTTCTTGTGGACTATTTTGAGTTGGGAAGTCCTTGATACACTTTAATGCCAAAACTGGTGTTTTTAATATAAAGTAATTAAAAATAATTAAATTTATATGATTGAAAACTAAATTACATTTTTTATTTTAACTATTGCAATATTTGTTTTTTTAACCATAAAAGGTTGAAGAAATTCATGCATAATTAAGTTTATAGAATTTTCTGGTCTAATACATCTCACACTTTATTAAAATTAAAAGAAATTATTTATAAGGTAGTTAACCTTGGCCACTGTAACAAAAAATTTAAAATAGATTCCGAAGTCGATAGTATTACTATTTAATTTCATATATTAAATGCTAAAAATCACAAATTCACGCTACAATATTTTAGACTTTATTTGATGTATAAAAAGATGTGTATGTATAAAAGTTTGTAATTTTGTATGACATTTATCTTTGTAGTACAGATGGATTTTCATTAGTGGATGATAAAAACGAACTTTTACAATATTACACACATGAAACTCATAATTTAATAGTTACCTTAATTTTGAACTGATTATAATTACATTAAAATTCCCTTAAAAAAAAACCTAACGAACATAAAAGGAGTGCGAGGAGTGAGAACTTAATATAGCTTGATTTGTTTTTTCTTTTATTATAACTAGAGATTTATATGTATCCATATTTTTATTCTATTACAATTTATAACTTTAAAAAAAAAAATATATATATATATATATATATATATATTTTTTTTTTTTTCTTTACATTTTTAAAGAAAAGGATTAAAAATATTTTATTTACTACACATCACCGACGATTATTATTGCTGTTTTTTCTTCACTACAGAGGAAGAAGAAGAGAGAAAATTTATTTTGGAACACATTACATGTGTTCTGAAAAAATTATTTTAGAAAACTTTCCGCAAATCTCATTTCAAAAGGTACAGTAAATTCTTCAGATTTTTTTTTCAAAATACATTTTTAGAAAATTTGTTCCAGAAATTATAATTTTAAAATTATGTCTTTTCTAAAAATTCCATTGAGAGTTACTTTTATAAAGGTAAAATAATTATTTTAAAAATTATAGAGTACAGTTAGAAATTATGGGGTGAAGGAAGAAAAAAAGCCTCCAATAGAACAACCAATACTGTAAATCCGACCCGTTTGTGTTTCAACCAAAAACTATTTTAGTGTTTTTCTTTTTTAGAGTGACACGTTAATCCAAAATTAGGAGAAAAAAATAATAAATAAAATAGAGTTGGTCCACGTTTCTTCTTCTTCTGTCGTCGTTGTCTCCTTCACCGTGAGTTAGGGTTTGCACTTTTGCAGAGTTTCAATTTACTCTCATTATCACATGCCCATTCCTCCCTAATTATGTTTTTCATAACTTGAAAAATCCTTCTTTTCATGTTCCCTTACCACTGATTTTAAAGATTTTAAAGATTCCCCATATTTTTTTCAGGTTGGATGTTTTCTTTTTTTCTATTTTAAATTCATGCTTCTTGACATTTGAATTGGTATAGGACTGATCCAAGGAGCGGTAATCTCGCTCGAAATTTGATTTTTATGCATTCAGATATAATCCACAAATTAATTATTTCAAGTTTTGGATTTGACATCAATTAACAACTTCATAAAAAGCTGGATGCACTTAGAAGTGATTATTATCTTATCTGATCGATCGATATGAACTTTTCAGGCAAAAAGACAAACTTACGGCACTTCTTTGCTCTTTCCAATCTAATCTTGAGTGAAAAATATATAAATATCGGAAGCTTATTGGGGATCGAGTATTAAGATATGCCTCGGGACTTGTCGCGATCCCGATCGCCTCCTTATAGACGGAGGCGTTCACCATCTCCGGTGGGACACAGGTCTAGCAGGAGGAGCAGAAGAGACCGAAGCCGATCTCCCTATTCATCCCACTCTTACAGCAGGTGACCCCGTTTGTATGTTTATTTTTTTTTTTTCGTGATGTATCTTGTGTTGAGTTATGATGAATTGGGGATTCATGTTTTACAATTTTTTGCTCCTGTGTTTAACCTTCTTTTTCTCAATATTTTGTTGCTGACTATCCTCTTTTATAATGTCACTGTAAACTGTATCGTGTTGCATGCTAGATTTTCTTTCAGGTTTGGTGCTCTATGGACGTACCGAGGACGTTATGCAATTATAATATTTTCTGTGTTCTATATATTAGAAAATAGGATTAGACTTGAACCTGAGAATATGACATAGGTTGTTTATTGATTCGGGTTTTATAACTTGTATGTATAAAATTTTATTTTAGTGAACTTTTTTATCTTTCAATTAGTTGTCAAAAATCACAAAAAAGAATATATCTGTATTTAAGTATTTATTGAGATCTGACTCTTTTTGGTTTGAAGAAATGAAACATAGCATGTCAGGATTAATGAGCTGTAGTTCGAAGTTGAACCCCATGGTCGTTCATGCTGGTTATTTAAATTCAATATATACTTGGTATTTTCGTATCATTCATCTTCCTTTTTGTATATGCTCAAGTGGACAAGAATGGGCAGTTTGATACCTTTTATTCTGCTGCTTGGTTCTCTTTTTCTGTTTAGCGCCTTGAGAATGAGATACATACTGTTTTTTCTGGATCATTAATATTGCTAATTTCTACTATTCAAATATTTTATGACAACCTTGTCATAAGTGTCTGGTGATGGTGTTGCTGACTTTGTTAGATATTCTATTGAGTTCCTTCCCTTTGCGGGATTTTTCTTTTTATAAACAAAGGTGGAAACTCATCAAAATATAATGTATATAGAACATAATATAGAGAACAAGATAGGATACATGCTATTATAACAAAATAAAACAAAAAAATCAGTTCCTTCCCTTAACATGGGAAGTGAGGGACGTGAACAGGTGGTAGGTGCTGATGGGGTGTTTTTTCATTGCTCGATTGTGACATTTGCTTCTTCATGTGGTAAAAGATGGAGCACACAATGGTTATTCTTAGCAATTTCTGAGGTAACTGTACATGTTTTTGTATTTAGTGTGCTAGATGGTGGGCGGCATTTATGATCTCCAAAGATAGTTGTTTAGTTGCTGAAGTTCATTGCTTATAATAACGTGTCATTATACAGGAGAAAAAGTCGTTCTATTTCACCAAGAAGTTACCGAAGCCCTTCTACAACTCCAAGACGTCGTCGAAGCCGATCTCCATCTGCTAAACGATACAGAAGACATAGAAGTAGGAGTTCCTCATTGTCTCCCGCTCGTAAATCTTCCAGTTCAAGTCTTGGGTCAGTAGAGCACAGAACTGCAACTGAAAAACAAAAGAAAGAAGAAGAGAAGAAAAGGTAGATTAAATGCTAATAATCTTTTTCTAACTCTACCTTTTTCTTCACTTTTCCTTATGCATTAAGATGATGAGGGTAGGTGCTTCCGGTTTATGGTGAAAATTTCTTGTTTTTATGCTTAACTTATAATGTACTGTTAGAAGTTTGGAACGCTGATGCTATTAAATGTGCCTTTCTCTCATATGAAAAAAAGGTGCATAGAATCAATAACAGACTGCCTGGAAATTTAGGCAAGGAAGGTTATTATGGTAAAATTTTGTAATTCTTTTTGTAATATTTTTGGTGAGTAGTTCTAGTCTCAAATGTTCCATCTGCTTTGTGTCTATTTCAAATATTGCCTTACTATACTTTTTGGTATTTTAATAATGTTCTGCTATTTGTTTATACTTTACTAAATTTCATGCTGTGTAGGATATGATGGATTATTAGTTATATTACGAGACAGTTGCATTGGGGAAGACAAAATTTTCCTTCGTTTTACCATTATGTTATCTTTTGACTGAAGACTGTGATGCTATTAAATTTTTAGTCTTGCCCCTGTTTTCTCGCACTCAATCTGCTACTTCCTAAGCTCCTGATCTTAATTAGTGCTTTTTTTGTCTACAAAGAAAAGAAACATAAAATAGGACGTTACATATTTTTCTTCCATTTAATATCTTGTGAGGCAGAGCTCATCTTTGTCTGCTAAATTAGTTCAATTACTGTTATTTCCTCGGGTCTTTACCAGAAATCTGTTGTTGGGTGGTGGGGGGAATGAAAACTTCCCGCATCCTGATTTGTCCTTTTCCCTTGGGTCTATCATGAATTCCATAAAAAGTTAAAAAGATAAAGAGACTCAACTTTAATGATTGTTACTTTCTGCTTATTGGTCACATTTTCTTTCAGTCCTATGAAACTGAAATTTTAGATCTTAATTGTTGAGCAAGTTTCTTCATCCCTGTGATATATTGAACCATAGCTATGTCATTTGATTATGCATTTCTTCAAGTAGGGTAAGACTTTTGTTGTTTTAACATTTTCAGTGTCAAATTTCTAAGACATGTTTTTTTATTATTTGTCCATAACATTTTTTACATCATTGATCTCATCTTTTGGATGTTACCACTTCTAGAGTTTGCTGACTAGAGGGTTAGAATATTTAATCAGATATTTCTTGAGTTATATAATTAACTTACTTAGTATTCTGAACCCTCTGCTTTCTTTCTGCACTGGTGATGCACCAATTTAAAGACTGGATGCCCTAGTAATCATTAACTGTCTTTTTGGCTCATTTTTGGTTCAGTTGGATTCATGAACTTGTTTCTGTAGTACCACATGCTCCAAAAGATAGATCTGATTCTGTGTGCCTCCTCAAAGGGTCTAGTCATCAGGTTTATGGACTAGAATGCCTTTAATTTTGGCTATGGGGATCCTTTGGATGCAAAGTTCATCCCCTTATTACATTCTGTTATAATTTAGACCGGATAATATTTGCTTAAATCTCTGGATCGACGGAGTAAATATTTTCAATAGGGTGAACATATGGCTTTTTAATTGTTTTGATTCTTCTGGCACTTAACTAACAAAAGAACTTGACATATCTTCTACAATTAACTTGTCAAATATGTTTAGTGTAAAATTCTAGTATTTCCGTGACTAGCTTAAAACTGCAGCATGTTACTTGAATTTCTTCTTCACAGGCTTGTCTGAAGCAAGGTACTGCTATAATTGGACTTGTTATGTTTGATGATCAAATTGGCTGCCTCATTTATCTACTGTTCACCAGTTTTGAAACTCTATTGTTTGGATCAGGATTCAATAGAGGTATGCCTTAAAAGCATAACCATTTATTAGTGCCATTGTCATCATGGAGGTTAGTTTGCCGTTGATTGTGGTTTTCTATTAAGTAGTTTTAGGAAAGGGTAAAAAGAAAAAGGGGAGAAAAAATAAAGCAGACATGTCTATTGTCTGGTTTCTATGTTAGTTGCCTATTATGAAAAAGATTTGAGTCCACTTATGTGGCATTTCCGCCTGGTTGGGAGGTCATTGTCCCGCTTAACATTTTTTATGTTTTCACAGGCGTCAACTTGAAGCAGAGTTGAAATTAATAGAAGAAGAGACTGCCAAGAGAGTTGAAGAAGCAATTAGAAGGAGAGTGGAAGAAAGCTTGAATTCTGAAGAGGTTCAGGTGGAGATTCAAAGGCGGTTGGAAGAGGGACGGAAGAGACTTAATGATGAAGTTGCAGCTCAGCTTGAAAAAGAAAAAGAAGCTGCTATTATTGAGGCTAAACTGAAGGAGGTTTGTTCAAATCACCTTATACTCCAATTCATTCTTTTTTTACCTTGGACAAAGCCTGAAAATTGCTTATATTGTTATGGTGCAGGAACAAGCTCGTAAAGAAAAACAAGATCTTGAAAGGATGCTGGAGGAGAACAGGAAGAAAGTGGAAGAAGCACAGAGAAAGGAAGCTTTAGAGCAGCAAAGAAGAGAGGAGGAACGATACAAAGAGCTGGAAGAGATGCAAAGACAGAAGGAAGAAGCAATGCGAAGGAAGAAACAGGAAGAGGAACAAGAACGTTTAAACCAAATAAAGTTGTTGGGTAAAAACAAATCTCGACCAAAATTGTCATTTGCCCTTGGATCCAAATGACCGTTGGGAAACCTGTGTATTTTGATTTGATACGAAGTGTGTTTGGGCTTAATTCCCTATTCGTGTCTGTAATTTAAGGAAATTAGACAGCCTCCTCAGCTGTAGTATGATGACAGCGCTGTTAATTTTTCCAGTTGGAATTACATTTCATTGTTTATCATTGAAACTTAATTCACCCTGTATGCGTCCATGGTTATCATTTTTTTCGCCATATATAAAAGAAAACATCACAAACTTGGGTAGTAGTGACTTTGTTGTGATTTCCAATTTACATTTTTTAATATATTTTCAGAAAAGTAAAGATATCTCCAAGTTATTTTCATTATTAAATGTAAAAAATGGTCATGCATCTCTCCATCTTTCTCTTCCCTTGCCTCCTTCCTTCTTTGGTATACCTTACCTTTTTTTACTGCACCTAGCTGTTCTTGCGTCTTATCTTCAATTCTTTCTCTCGCATTCTTCTTCCTTATGTCGGATTTTTCAAAATGGTCTCATGAATATGAAATTATGATGAATTTGTTGTTCGAAAATGGAGATACTGAAACTCGTTTCATCCTGTTATGATCCTTAGTTATAAAGTAAAAAGTTTAAAATGATCATTTTGAAATATGTGGTAGTGTTGGAAGAAATCATGAGGGGTAGTGTTGGAAGAAATCATGAGGGTACGGGAAGTAACAGCCATTCTTCATGACGAAGTTATTTGGACTTAAATAGTGACATATTTAATATATACAAATAACATGACATATTCCTGGAAGCTTTATTTGGATTTTTGATTGAGGTGGGAATGAAAAGGAAAATAAACAAAAGCAAAGAGAATAGAAAGTGAGGTTTGTCTAAAACCCTAGAAAATGATATTTTAGAAGTGATAGTGGTTTAAAAGTAGTGAGACTCGATTATTTTAATATTAAAAGGTTTTATTATAAATAGAATTGTTATAAACAAGTTTCATTATTTTAAAACACGTAATTTCTTTAGAAATCACTTTTTTAAATCTCTATGACTTCTCTCTAAGAGTTTTGTATTTCTGGTTGTCTGATTGAAGAATCGAGATGGTAGAATTAATCTTCTGGACGAGCTCTTCAATACAACATAATCTGAACTTCATCTAAAAACAATACAACATAACACAATAACATTAGTAAGGCAGTAAATGTTGATAACCCTGTAGGTATCAGACTTGTCTATCTGTAAACTAAGAAGTCCCTAACCTGGAGTTATAACTATATACATAACCCCTGAAGTTTGAAATATATACATTATATATTGTGAACTCCAACAAACTGCACATATTTGTATGACTTCAAATATACATGTATTGCGAACTTCAGAAAAATATACATAACCATGTTGACATCAACTCATATAGTAGGGTTCTACACCTTTGAGATCTATCATTGTTGTTTATCATGTTAGCACCCCATAGAATATCAAATTTTTCCGACTATAAATTAAGGGAGTCCTTACCTGAAATTATTAATATATATTGTGAATTTCAAAAAAATGCACATATTTGTATGACTACAAATATGTATATTTTGCAAACTGCACATAGTCGTGTTGGCACCAACTTATATGTTAAGGTCCTGCAACTCTTTGATCTATTAGGTATCAGATTTTTCTGACTGTAAATTAGAATTCTTACCAAGAAGTTCTAAATATATATACATAATCCTAAAGTTTGAATTATATGACTACAAATATGTTTATATTGCCAACTTAAAAAAAATGCACATATTTGTATGATTACAAATATGTATATATTGCAAACTTTAGTGTACGATTACAAAATATGTATATATTGTGAACTTCAAAAAATACACATAATTATACGGCTACAAATATGTATATTTTACCAACTTAAAAAAATACATATATTTGTATGACTATATATATTGTGAAGTTTGAAAGAATGGGCATAGTCACGTTAACACCAAATTATTTGGAAAAATCTTATACAAAAATTATTGGAAATAATTCAAATATAAATATAAAGTTTATATTGGGTAAAAAATAATAAAGTTAAAAATTCTATATAAGAAAAAAATCTAATATTTTTAAAATTTTTGATGAGTTAAATTGAAGTAATATTTATATAATTTTTTTTCCGATAAATTTTCTTTAAGAAAAAGTAGAAATGAGAAACTTGTACTATAACTAAATGTTGTTTATTTTAAATCTATTTTCAGTATTTTTTACATAATATGTTTGTGATAGAAAGCAATGTACAAAAATTATAAGTTAAAGGAAGATTTATTTGAAATTGATAGTTAATTTATTTTCCTCTTTGTTCAAGCATAAATTAGGGAAGTGAACTGATAAAAGGGTGTTGTATTTAGGGATATCAAAAAAATTGTACCCGCAGGTATTCGCGGATAAAATCCGCAATGGGTAGAAAACGGATATTAAAAATGGATATCCGCTACTCGCGGGTACGAGTATTTTTTGATATCCACATGTTAACGGGGCAGGTAGGGTATCATAGTATCTGTACCCGTGGATACCCGTACCCGCTAAACTTACACCCCTTGATATTCTTTTCTTTTCGTTCTTTTAAATTGGGCATATACATCAAACCTTATATAGACAATTACGTTTATGATATGCTTGTTGTCAAATGATGGAATCAAAATAAAAATACTTTGCATGTGACAATTGAGGTTTATTATTTGCTTATTTTTCATGAACCAATCGGATGAAGTGAGTTTGTTGATCAAAGCACTAATTAAAGCATTTTCATTGTGTTGAACCTCATTCTATATCTACTTCTACAATTATTTGGACTTGTATCAACTTATTTGAACTTTATTTAAAATTAATTTATGATAGTGATGTATTTTATTTTATTTTATTTGAATTTATGATTAAATATTTATTTTTTAAATAATTTTGTAAATACCCGCAGGTAATAGACGGATACCCGCACAATAGATACTCGACGGATATAAATACAGATACGGGACAAATATTTATCTAACAAGTAGGATACGGGAAAGCTTCTATATGTACCATACCCGGCCGTTGACATCCATTATTAAAAGAAAAAAAAAACATAAAATATGTATGATGATGAACATATAATTAGGTGGGTGAGTGAGAGGGAGGCAGGTGAGGAGACAACGTAGGTGGAATAGGGTTTGGTCCCTGCGGGGCCCACACTGAGGTAAAGCACAAAGTCCAATGACAGTGAACAGTGACAGTAGTTGCAGCGACTCCATTCAATTCAATCAGAGAAGGAGGTGCCGCTGCTCCTCTCACGTGGATTCCTCTTCATCATCGTTGACTCTCTCTGTTTCAATCTCTTACCTCAACTATGCAAAATAGTTGTATTCTGCTTTTGAATCATGCTATAAAAATGAATTACTCTGAAAACTGAAAAACAGTGAAAAAAAAAAGAAAGAGAAAATTGTGGCACTCTGGTCTCAAGTTTTAATGAGAAGATCGAGGTTTTAAATATGTGAGATTCCATGATAATATCATGCAATCCAAAATAAGTACGAAAGTGAGATTTGATAAATATTTGGATATGTTTTCCTTCCAAATTAAGTTTGGCTGTATTCTGAGAGAATATTTATAAAGATGCCAAAGCAAGTAATTAATGAGTGAGAGATGAACATTAAACCCTAATCACGCCTCCTTAACATTTTCTTAATCTTTGCTTCTCACTCTATATCACTGTTTGCCAACTGTAAGGATTAGGTTTTATATTCAAATGCTGATTTCACATTCCTTGTATCATGCATATACACCTTGGATATATATATATATATATATATATATATATATATATATATATATATATATATATGTGTGTGTGTGTGTGTGTTATATGCTATATATGATGAAAAAAAAAATGTAAGAGAGAGTAAGTGTGTGTATATTAGGTGAGTGAGTTATAAAGAATGAAGGGTTAGGTTTTACATATATGGTGTGAGAGTTTTCTTTGCTTTTGCTCTCTCTTACTGTTTGCTTTAGTTTACGTTCTGTTCCATTTTTTCTCTTTCTTTCTCTTGCTATCTCTAGAACGCGTTTTGAGATGAGAACAAGGGTTTTTTCAAATCAAAATTTTACGTGGCTATACCTACTATTCAGATCTTCTTTGTTCCATTATCTATTCTCAGATGTGGCTGGTGATGGGAGATTGGGGTTGATGGGAATGTTGTTTGGCTCGAGGTATCTGCATGAGGGTGGATTTGTTCATCTTTTGAAGCTTATAAATTTCTGGGTTTCAATCTTTTTGAACCCTTGGAAACAAACAAAAGCTTTAAAGTTTGGATTTTAAGACTACCCTTTGTGTGATCTCGGACCAGGCTTCATTCCCGTTAACCTGATCTCTCTCTTACTTCATGGCGGCTTCACGACGGTTTCCGGTGATTGAGGTGAGGCTGAATAAAGACTCTCTGACGGTGGTGTCTGGCCAATGATGAAAAACTCTACAGTTTGTGTTTGTGAATTCAGACATTGCATGAGACAAAACTTTGAAACATTTGTCAAAAACCCTATTGAACTAAGATTAAAAAGATGTCTTTGACCTAGTTGTTGGTGTTTTATTTGTCATATTTCTTGTGGCTCCATACATATTCTTTCAACCTCTCTCTCTCTTGTGATTTAATCTAACCATTGAAACTTGAGCTTTGTGTATTAATTGTATCTAACTAAAAGGGGATCAGACTTCAAATCTTTATACATAAATTATTTTTCTCGGGTGATGATTAGTGAGTGATTGATATCAGTTTCTTAAGTTGAATAATATATTTTGAGAAACCCAAGGAGCTTTGAAATTCTGTATTCTGTGAGTGTAGGTTTTTCCAGCTATAGCATCTTAGGGTTTGAGATTCCCAACCATCTTTTCTAGTTGTCAATAAGTTTCATTTCAAGTAAGTAGTTGGCTTTACTTTTTGAGGTAACATACTTTTCTTCCTCAGTTTTTTCACATACTTCTCTGTTCCTAATTATTTGTAGTACTAATATCTTTAAGATTTAGTTAACATGTTTTCATTATATTGCAACAGGTAAATATAGACAAAGTTGTACATAGAAGATATGAACAAAATTTGTTTCTCTACATTTTCCTTTCGTTTGTATTTCACCCTTTTCCTCAATTTTAGTGTTTTTTTTTTTCTTTCAACTTATAAAAGGTGGAAGAAGGAGGAAACATGTGTGGTGGTGAAGATCTGAAAAGTTGTAATTCTTCTAAAGGTTTTAATAAATATTGGTGAAGGATATAATTTCCAACATTAAGATTATACAGTAGTTGCTGTGACACATGGTAAACATTTATCTGGGATGTTGTGAAGAATCCATGAAATTCTGCAATCTTGAATCCTTGATTTTAATTTTCTGATTAAACATGTTTCAGTTTTTTGTTGGTTATGTTGCTTCATTTATTTATTTTGATCAAGTATTATGTTAGAGAATTTACACTATATTGAACTTTCATGATGACCAATTCATATCTCAACAAATTAAATTAAGTGTGACTATGATAATCTTCTGATGGACATTACTGAAATTCAAGTCCCTCGAGTAATTACGTCATAAACATGAAAATCCATTTAAGTGAAGGGACTGTAAATTTATATATACTCATTGTATATATAAACTAAGCAGATTAATATGCTCGGAAAATTGAATTTAATTAATAATCCAGTATAATTGAATAATATTATATCATATATATCATAATCTGATGCTGCACACATGAAATTTTTTCTTTCAAGTCCACAAGCCATGTACCTTGCAGAACTTTTTTATTCTTCTCTGAAGGCAGGTTCAGAAAGCAGGACCTTTTAGGTGGAAAAAGTTGTGGAAAAGAAAAGGAAAACTTTATTTTTTTATATTTTTATGGGGATGAAACCTGTGATTCTTTTCAAAATGAATGCACCCTCTTCTAATATTTTCAATATTCATTGAATTTAAAACTAAGAAAGGGAAAGGGAAGTAAATTATTATTTTTATTGTACATATGCAAGTATTTTGTTACTTTTTGTTAGTTGAAAAAATATTCTGCATTTGATCTTATTTTAGGGTGAGATGTACGAATATCTGAGTTACATGTATGGCAATCCGTGCAGCTGAGACATAGCATGTGATAATTGTGTAATCATTTCTTATTATTATTGAATCTGATTCTTTCTTTTTTTTTTCTGACCATTTCTGAACGGAAAATTCAAATATATGTTTGGATCTTTTCTAAATAAGAAGACAAGAATATACATCTAACACTTCTCCCTCTTATTTTTTTTTTTCCTTTTAAAAGAAAAACTCATTCAGAAAGTTATTTAATTGTTAGTTTTCTTATTCAAATGGTTCTGAGTAAATTTCTTTATGTGCTGATTTTGAATTCTGCATCGTTGTGCATTAATCATTATAGTTGAATAATGTTTTTCCTAATAATAAATGGATGGAGAATAGTGAGAAATAAAAAAAAAATTTATGGGTGGAGGATAGTGAGAAATAAAAAAAATAAAAAATAAGCAAATTTGTGAGAAATAGAAAAAGAACAAAAATTACCGTGTTTGAAAGGGTGGAGGAAATAATTTAAAAGAAAAAAACTATATGAGTTGAGTTGTTTGGTAGAATAGGGAAAAGTAGAAATAATATGTAGGACTTACTTACTATTTTTTATATTTTTAGTTTTATGAAGTTATATCATTTTAAAATATTTTTTTAGTTATTTTACTAAATAAATAAACATTTAACTTTATTTTTTTCTTATTTCTCCTTTCTCAACTTATTTTTTTCATTTTATTGTATTTATTCCTTTTCTCAAATAATCCAAATCAAAACTGTGGACTAAAAACAGCGTTAAAAACTCAAAATCCTAATTTAGATCAATTTTGTACATTTTTATTTATGTAAATTTGAATAGTTTATATGATTCTACAAAATTTGCTTCAAAAAAACACATATATCACTTGTTTTATGTTCTGATACCCTTCTACTCAAATAGGTAATGTGTTTAACTTGAAATTAATTTTATGCAAAAATATTTTATATATTATATTTATATATATATATATATATATATATATATATATATATATATATATATATATATATATATTTTTATTTTTTTATTTTTTTTGCTAAAAAAAGTCTTACTTTTCGTCTTAAATGGAACAACAGTGTTTGAGTATTCCAATTTCCAAATCACTGCCAAAAATGCTGCCTGAATTAACCTAGATTAATTATATGCGTAAAAAAATTATGTTCAAATAAGACAAAAGAAAAAAACCACAACTAAGAATACTATTACACAGATTTTTAGGAGCAATTTGAGAAATTGTTTAATATTAACTGTTGGTATTATATGTATATATGCCTTACTGGTCTAAAATAAGAGTTAGAAAACAGAAAATAGCATGAATCAGTATGTGAATACTCCTTTCAAAGCTTTTGTAATATATGAATTATTTGTACAACATATTGGAAGACTTAACAAAAGTGATTCTGGGAGAATTATGCAAAGAAACTGCATATACCGGAATGAGATTGAGGCAGAGAAAAAAAAAACAAACACTCCTTCTTTGAAACATTTAATTTACAAAGAAGGATTAAACCAAAAATAACTTTCAAGGGGTCTCAGGGAAAACTTTTTCCTCCAAGAATTTGAGGAAACGTTGATCATACATTTTGGGTTCAACTACTGATACTGTCATAGGGTCAAATTTGAGCGATTTGTATGAATGCTCAATTTTCTTTTTCAGATTATAACTCTGCAATATATCAATTACGCCCATGTAGAGCACAACATCATATACCTCAAAAAGTTCTACTTCTTTTGCCACCTTATCCTCCTCAATTTTCCTAGTAGCTTGTGCTGGCATGTTTACTCCAAGCTGCACCCTCAACCTGAGTAACAAAATCAGAACTCACTCCATTGGTTACACATGTGTTGAGAATAGTGCAAGTGTAAGTCAAAAAGTTTCACATTGGATATAATAGACAAAGTTAAACACTATATAAGATCAAAGACTCATAACACCATTGCCTTAAAGTTTTGGTGTAAAACTGGTATCAAATATCTTATATGTGTAAGACTCATGTCATATAACCATATAAAACCACAATCTCAATAACCATGCAACAACAGGTCACTACAATTCAACACAACAAACCACAAACATATTGACATATATAAACATCATGGTACTTACTACCTTGCAGTACCAGGTAGTAAAAGATCAACTTCACTATCACCCATTGAGTATGCTCTCAATGTATTCCCTCTAATGTGAGGTCCAGGTGCTGTGTTTACTATGCTTGGTTCGTGAGAAACTAATAGCAAGCCTTTGGGGAGAATCAAGTGTTCCTCTTCTTTCACTACACAAAATTATACACATAAGATCAAGTGTTCCTCTTCTTTATACACCCAAAATTTATTTTTTTTCGTAAAGAAATTCATGTATTTACCATCTCCGGAAGGTAAATTCTCCTGATGCTGCATTGATTCATGATGTTCCACGAAGGCCTTCATATTTTCTGGAGCTCGGAAATGTAATCCCAACAGAAGGCTGTAATCAATTATATGTTGTGACTCCAAGAACTTGCAATCTAGGGAAATTTGCCTTCAGAGAATGAAATTCTGGTTATGATTTGCACATTTGTCATTAACGTGACTGATTATTAAGAGCAACTTACTTGAGAAGGGATTCTCGCAATTTTTTATCCATATGAAACTCGTATTTCAGATCAAGATCTTTTAATGTTGTGTTGCAATTGATTTTATCATTATCTGTATATCTTCCTTGTGAAGATCCTTTCAGATCATAACGACGGTGTATTTGTAATTCTGTGCAAAACACATTTCCCATGACCACAAAACGGACCTGGTAAACAAAAATAAGGAGATATATATTTATTCAATTTGAAACAAAAGAAGTTCAAGATCGGTAACGGTTGATACCTTTTTTCCACCTCTTAATGTTATTCTATGGAGTCCAAAGAATTTTGTTATAAGAGTATTTTCATGATCTCCTACATGACGATAATATTTAGGGAGCATCCTAAGCAGAACCTGCACAAAAAAAAATGTTGTTATTGTTTTATAAGGCCATGAGGCAGAGTTATAGAAAAAATAAAGTTTAGAGACAAGACCACAAACCTTTAGTTCAGATTTATTCACAGTCTTAATCACAAACCTATCATCTTTAGAGAGATAAAAGATGCTGCCACTCTTTCCAGGTGAAGATAAGTCCCTTAGACCACTGTCTCCGCAAATGGACATCATGTAGTCTGCAGCATCTAACTTGAACATCTCTCTCAAATTCCTGGAAATTTAAGCTACTGTAATATATACAAATGCATAGTGCTGCACTATGTTGATTTCGAAGTTATGGAAGCATGGTGTAGATAATAAAGTTAGTAGAATAGATACCTGAACACCATAGGGCAATAATCTTTCCAGTAAAAGTTTATTGAACAATGTGGTGGAGTAAGCTTTGAACCAGTTCTTGGAAAGTACATCCTTATTCTAGCTCGATCCCCAAAATCAGATGATCGAACTTCGCGTGCAGGCACTGGTGTAATTTTTCCAACAGTATACCTGAGGATTTGTACAATGTAATTCAACAAAAAACACACCATATGGCACACATTGCTAAACACAACATGGTACTTCAAAATATGATGATGTTATTATTTTACCTGATGCCAAGCTGCAAATTAAGCTTAAGATAATAGCTTCTCCGGCCTTGAAAAATGTCCAAACATGAACTCTTCTTTACTTGCTTCACACTAAACTTATTTTGCTGTTTTTTCTTGCGTGATGACTCTGAGCACTCACTGATTCTCTCCATAATCAGAACACCTTGTGCGTACTCCCTTTCATAAACCAGAGTACTTTTAACTGATCCCTCAGATTGATCTTCATCTAAGTCATTGGGTAATAATGCAAGGGAAGAATCGTGACACACACAGTCTTGAGCAGAATCATCACTACGGATCAAATTTATTTTCAATGAGGAAGTCCTGTGAGATATTTGACGAAAACTTTTGAATCTGTTAATGACAGCAATGTTTGCAGAAAGACTACGCTTAACTCTAGGTTTTGGAGCATCATGTTTTTCAATATTCAACAAGAAACCATTATCATCACTGTCATGAGGGCTATGCAATATCCTTAATGATGGTTTTTTACTACCTGCTGGATAGAACACTCCTTTTCCATCCTTTAAGCCTCTATTCCATGTCCCAATATAAAGACCTCCATCTCCAAAATTATAAACTCCTGATCCATGCATAACCCCATTTGACCAGAAACCATCAAAAGTATCACCATTAACCCACTTCATAACTCCTCTACCATCTATTGTCCCATTTTTCCAATTCCCAACATATATGTTTCCGTTATTCCAAGTATATCTTCCACTACCTTCAGGAACTCCTTCTTTCCATAAACCCTCGTAAATATCTGAATTGGAATACTTCTTTAGTCCAATCCCATGCTGAGAATTCATCTTCCATCCCCCTCTATAACTGCACCCTGATGATGTTGTAAGTGTTCCATAACCATGTAGGTAACCTCCACATATTTCACCCTCGTACTGTGTTCCATTTGACCACAAAACCAGTCCCTTTCCTGTTATTTTCTCACCTTCCCAATCACCCTCGTACACTGTTCCATCTGACCATGTGTACTTTCCCTGGTCGTGTGGCAGAATGCCCTTTATCATACCCATGTACACATCCCCATTTGAAAAGGATTTCTCATAGAATCTACAATTTGCAAGAAAAACAGTGAAATCATATCACAAGCTAAAAGTAAAGAGATTATTAGAAACAGAACACAAGATGAATGCAGCAGAGAGTTTGAGTTTTCATGAAATTCACCTTCCGTTGTCCTCCATGAATTGCACTGTGTTTCTCTGATCTAGATCAGTATTAGGATGAGAATAAGATGTACCATTTTTTTTTTACTTGGAGGTTAAGCATGTTGCTCTGTGATATGGAAACTCATCTCCTTTCACCGGTCTCATAACTTTATTGCAGGTGATGATGAACTCTGGGACATGCACGAAACATCATAAGTGAGTCTCAAAATCAAGGGAAGAAAAAGATGAAGTAAAGAACTTCTCAGAAGGAAGAACTTAAGTAGTCATCATCCTTTTACTGAAAACGCTTTTTCATATATTAGTTACAGATTCTGAGTTTTCTTTTCAACAGCTTTTACAGAAGTCTCTTTTTCGACATGTTCTACTGAAACAGAATTATTACACAATCATGGTTTTTTATTGTCTCATATCTTTAGATTCGGATCCTCCAGAGTTTTAAAATTACTGCTAGATGGTACAGTACAGGTGTACATCTAATTCTTTATATTTGTTACATGCTAGAATGAATATCAGGGTAACCCCAGTAGAAAATAAAAAACATGTATGATTTAACTTTGAGTACACCAGTATATGAATAAACCACTGCTAAAGAAGAACTTGAATATAATAATCAGATCCAGACCAGAAAACTAAATCAGAAGTTAAAGAAGTTAAGTTTCCTTAAAGAAACAGAGAATGTAGAATTGAAATAACCCCACTTGCACTTACCATCTAGACAAAAATGCGTAAACTAATACTGAACCAGATATGCCAACTAGGTTAACTAGTTCAATAATCCAATTATAAGTCAGTGATTGATGTGATGAGATGAACAAGGAAACAACAGTTGAATTGAATTGAACAGTAAACAAACAAAAATTATTCATTACAAGAATAATAACCACCGAACTGACCTTGAAAGGATGCACAAAAGATCGATATTACCTATTCAAAAGTCTTCCCAAGAATGAAAACATCTGCAAAATAAAAACTAAAACCTCTTCAAAACAAAAATGTTTCTACAAGAGCTCCCAGATCCTTGTCAGATATGCTTTTATAGCCGACAACAACCCTGCCATGTTAAAAAGTTAATGAAGTAAAGCTTCAGAATTTCTCATATATCACCTTGCTAGATTCTCCTTCGGGTCAAGTTACTTTATTCAAACGATCACCTTAGTTTATTGAAGCAGTGAAATTTAATTAGTAAAGTTTCAGATATTTAGCATAAACTTGCACAGTATATAGGAACAGTGGCCCTTGTATTTGTACCAGTTGTTATAGCGCCAGTGAGGAACCTGAAATGGAGACACCTCAACCATCACACATTCTCTGTCTTGTATAATCATCTTGTCTCCTTGCAATGTCTTATTCTTATTTTCGTCGTTTCCTAAATAAGTTATTAGTTGTCACTGACTACTTTCAAATGTAAACCCACTTCCCTTTAAAGTTTAAATTCGCTTTTCTTTTCATTAAAGTTAAATTCATAAAATAAAATCCCATGCAATGCAGAAACTATTTGCGTGTCTAATCTTATATGCGAGATCACGAAAGGGACAAAATGCCACCGCAGAACCTGATTCTGCTCTGTGGACGACAACATGCGTCCTTGCTTTATCACATTCCTTCTATATTACCCAAATGCTACTCACATATACCTAATATATAATATATTAACTTAATCACTTCTCATATAGCATGTGTATTACAGTTACATATAGCAAATATCGTATTTTATCTGTTGGAGTTGGTATAAATTGTTCTGTGATAAAGGTCAAGTCGATCAGGTCACAATCGAATCGTGAAGTTTGGATTTGTATTACACTTTTAAGTAAAGAGAGTTACGTCTAGACTAATGTCTATAGCTTTTTGTCTAGTGATAAATACTACATCCTAATAATTATGGTCGGAGATGACATCAATTGTTCAATGACATATGGTTGATTATAGTCTTTATTGATTTTTTATTTAATTTTAGGTATAATTATTGATTTGGTATCCCAACTTTTTGGTTAAGTTCAATTTGATACCCATACTTCTGGTTTGTTCAATTTAGTACCCGTGTTCATACAGGACACGTGTCAACCGATGAAATTTTTAATTTTTTTTAATAAAAATTAATTTTTTTTTCAAAAAATTTAAAAACTGGCATGTCTCAGCTTATCATCGTGCCACGTGGCCACTTACAATCATGACACATGGCAATGGTAATAGTTGTATCATGTATATATAAGTTGTAATTAAGTTTATTTACTAATTTGGTCTCAGATTGGAGATGACGAAATTGGATCATTTTAAAAAATTGGGTACTAAATTGAACCAAAAATTTAAATTGAGGTACTAAATTGAAAACAACATTACCACTGCCACGTGTCATGATTGTAAGTTGCCATGTAGCACAATGATAAACTGACACGTGGTAGTTTTTTAAATTTTTTCAAAAAAAATATTTTTTAAAAAAAAAAATTAAAAATTTCATGACTTGACACGTGTCCTGTATGGACACGACGTTAATTTCAACTTGACGGAAATGACCAAATTGAATCTCTTTAGATAATTGGGATACTAAATTGAACAAACCAGAAAGTTGGAATACCAAATCACTAATTATACCTTAATTTTAAGATCAAGTAAATCTTTAATATATAATCTTACTCGAGTTAAATGCGAGAATATATGCTATACAAATTTATCTTTACCTGTATAAATAATACAATTTTATATTTTTGATTCTAATTCGAGACCACCCGTTAACTCTTCTTCTTCATCCAAGTAATGAAATATGATTAAGTTACATTATTTGAATATGATTCAATCATCGTTTCTAACTAAATGTGTTAATAATGTATCTTTCTTACAACTTAACTTCTTAAATATTACATCTTTACAAAAATTAAAAGTATAGTTGTGATATGTTGACTTTAGAAAATAATGTTGCACATATGATGGCACAGATCTATTGAGAGAGAAAAAATATCTGCTTTAATAATTGAGGCTTTGTTTTCTGTGTTTGCAAACTTGGAATATTAATCTATTATACAAGAAAAACTCCTTGGAAGTGTAATTATTATGTTAGTCATTGTTTTCATTAATTAAATATAGATTTCTTAATTTGGTAGTGTAGAAAAAAGTCTTCATTAATCCTTTATGTTATTTTTTGACATCCATAAAAAAGTGATATTTAGAACTAATTTAATCTTATAAAATTGTAAAGTGTCATTTACATTTATTTATATATTATAATATTATAATTTCACTTTTTATTCAGTTGATGTTCAAACATTAATTTACAGGAATGAATAACTCTTTATTTGGAGTTTCATCCAGACTTAATAGTTTTTCACTGTGAAAAATTAAGACAAACAATGGTAAGATAAAATTAAAACAAGGGCCCTGAAGCTGTTACATTTATTGATCTTCATCTTTCTTGATCTTCCAAGGCGAAGAGTAATTTATTTTACACGGAACGATGTCTTCTTGGTGTTCCAAACTTTATCTGATTCAGATTCAACACTGTCAGCCTTGTGTTGTTGTTGTTGAATATTTAGGTTCCTAACTTCATCTTGTGCTTTATCTGATTTGTTCAGAGATGAAAAGACAAGTGGCTTGATTCCCACTAAGTCAGTATCGGGTGAAAACTTATACGGTAACTTGTTCGGCTGCATCTTTCTAAAAGTAATAGAAATTCTGTAAAAGACAAATGTTTTAGAAGATGATACAGTAACAAAGGATAAAGGAATTTTGAGTAAATTTGACAGATTAAAAATACCTTTTTGATGACACAGATGGAATACAGTGCTTAGCAATGTCAGCCCCATTGCCATTCAAAACGAACACTGACCTATAGGATCAAAATGGCCATTAGTTTGTCTAAACAACAATGACAAATAATTATAATCAAATGTTATTTTAAACTTAACCTTACAAAATCTAATTTGTAAGGTGAAGTTTGAATTCACTTACATACCATAAACTGACTTTATCAATAATCAATATAGGACTTCCAACACACTTTCTCATGTTAAACTCTAACTCATGATTCTGATACCATGTTAAGATGTAAATTTTAAGCTTAAATCAACCTTACAAAACCGGCTTGTGAAGTTTACACTCAATTATATATTTTAACTTGACTTGATTGACTATATCACTAGTCAATGTGTGACTTCCAACATCAAACACAATATTCAGTCAGAAACATAAAACTAGAAGAAAAAATAGAGGGCATGATCAAAATATCATTCATATATTGGAAGTGAAGAGGAGGGAATGAAAGCTTACCCAACAGGCAAAAAAAGGGATATAGGACCTGCAAACTCTCCCGCAGAAACAACTTGCAAGTTTGAACCAAATAATATTTTACACTCGCTCAAGAATGAGACGGTGTAAAATGGCCTCATAAAATCATGATTGTCAATGTGAGGAGGAATGCAATCTCCTTCTTCATATATGTTCACAATGCAACTATCTGGAATGCATGAGGAAGGAATTATATTCCACCTAACCATCCTCTTTATCATTTGCTTGAACACAGGTGGTAATGGATCAACTTCTTCATCTCTCATTATGCCAGGAGGGATACCACTTTTGTTCTGTAGTGTTTTACAAAAGTAAATAAGCAAAAAAGTGTCAAATAAGAATGAAAAAAAGCAGTAAATTATGTCCTACCACTGCATAATTGTAACAGCAGCCAAATTGTATTGTCACACGTCCCTTACCACGCATCCACTTTCTTGGTTCTGAATATGTTCGATCTGTACACGAGAAAGACCAGTACATGTAAGATACAAAACCAAGACACTTTTCACCAGTGTAGAGATACTATTTTGCTACAAGTGCAAGTGGTTCAAGTAAACTCTGACATATAGGAGAATGAGGAATCATGCTAGGTATCAACAGAAATTGGACTTCAAATCTGCTTTAAGCACTATTCAATGGTATATAAGTCAGTTAATGTTTCTCTGAATAATACATTATGTTACTGACTTTGCTCAAGAATTCGACAGGTTAATTATGCTTCACATATGAGTTTTTATAAAAAAAAACTAAAATATGAAAATCTAAAGCTCTACAATGTAGTTCACAAATAAATCAAAGGACTGAATTACTGAATTGCAGAATTTAGAACACACACCTTTAAGTTTCCCTTGTTGTCCCCTCCATTGCAATCTGTATATCCACTCAACGATTTTCCTCTGCTCCAGCTCATTGAAAACTTCAGTGTGAAGTTCAAGCCCCTGGAGCACATTTATGTGTCTACCATTTATCCTTTCAATTAAGCTAAAGTCCTTTTGGCTGCAAACCAGAGAATACCTTATTTGCTCTTTTCTTTCCTCCGATAACCCATTTTTGAATGAAGAACCTTCACAAATCCCATCATTTAACAACAGCTCAAAATCAGATTGCTTGCAGCCTACCAAATTCCCAGGTGAAGAACCGAAAACGCGTTTCTCATCATCCTTCACTGAAGTATCAGAATCACGCCTCTGCGAACAGTTCCTCAGACTTTCATTTCTTTTAGTCAAAGACTCTGAATTTGAAGCATCATCGTTGAAGGACATTTCCACAACATGGTCCCCGGAAGACTCAAAGCCTTCATCATCCAGAGAGCAAATTTCATCTACCTTTCCTACGAGCACAAATAACCGATTACCACAGACATCAATTAGGCAATATAAGCATATGTATGATATCCATTAGCAATATATTATACAATTAAGGCAAAAAACTGAAATTGAATTGAAAGTCCAGAAGCAGAAGCAAGTAACTTGTTTTGGTATATTCATAAAAAACAAAAGTAGCTAAGAGTTATGCATCAATTATCAGCACTTGACCTATCTAACAAGAAGTGAAATTAAAGAGCATGAAATGTTTGATACTTTTGCGTAGCGTTGTGATCCGAGAATGGAGAAGAGTCTGACAGTGGGAACAGAAGTCATGAGAAAGGAGATCCAAAATGTCCTCCTTCTTCAAAGATCTGAGAAACTCCATGAATACGGCATAGCATGACTCACACTGACTTGTGTGTTCTATGGTGTTTCTTTGTGATTGTGTTATGAATACAGTGCTTACCAAGTCAAGTCTACGGAGAGAGAATATAAAATTCTACCATTGAAAGAGAAACAAACGGATGTTATAAATATGGAAGATGTTTTTTTAAACGGCATGCCCCACTTGATAACTCATTTATATGAATATTTTGAGATTTAATGTTGGAATTGACACATTTTGCTCTATGTTATTTTGTTAATAATTGTATACAACATTCTTTGTTTAATAGGGAATGAAATATTTATGTTTTGTATTTGATGATTATGCATTCTTTACTTGTGTTGAAGATAAAGTAAGGTTCCATGTATTGCTTGTCATCAAGCAAGAGATATTTACCTTAGGAAAAAGAAAAATGTATTTATAAAGTGAAAACATTTATTTATTCTTGTTTAAATCGTAAGTGTCATCATACTGAAAATTTGGTTAACTTGAATTGAATCAAATAAAACCCCTAAAATGAAAAAAAAAATAAAATCATAACATCAAATATACATTAATTTTAGGATATATCTTCGGTATTAATCAGTACCTATGATATGGATTATTTGATTATTTTTAATTTAAATTAATGCAAAAAAGTATATTTAAAGTATACAAGAACAATAATTTAAGAAGTTTTAATGAAATATAAATTTTAATTTATGAAAAATACATAAATTTACAAGAAAAGCTTTTATTTCTTTATCGATAGCTCAAGAATGTAGAAAAGTTTATAGATTAGATTAAGTAAGATTAGTATAAAAATGAATCTTTAGTTATTTGTACTAAATTCATATATTTTTCTAACTCAAGAGTTGTCAAAACGGGTAAACCAGCCTGACCCGACTCGACTCACCACGAGTTAATGATTTAGTGAGTCAACCTAATTTGGCTCACTTTTTAACGAGTCAAAAAAATTTAAACCTGACCCGACCCACCACGTATTGGCACGTTAAACGGGTTCGCTCAGAAATTCACTTAATTAAAAAATATATGATTTTTTTATTTTTTTTCAGTCAAAACTAAATTGTAATTCTAATTAAAATCTAAATAAAATTTAATATGATCAAAATATAAACCAAAATAAGAAAAAATACAAATTATTTATCTATTGGATAAAAAAATAACTTAACATGGCCCAAATGTAAAATCTAACTTAATAAAAAAAATAAAAAAACTTGTGTGACCTTTTTATCTACAGATTGCTGAGCCAACCCGGCTCACCACAGGTTCAACCCGGATGAGCCGGGTCAAAAATCAATCTGTATTAAAATTTTAAAAAAAATTTCAACTCAACCCGAACCCGTGATAAATCGAGTTAACTTGCAAATTCCAACCCATATTTACGTCTCTACCCAAAACTAATGAAATTATAAAAAATTTATATATAGTACTTAATTTTCTCATATCTAAACTCACAGGAGAATTTTCAATAATTTTATATTTTTGGTTGAATCACATTCATCTTTAAAAAGTTTACCTGGGAATGAAATTTCACTACTGAAAGAAAAAATGGGTTTTGGGCACTCTGCAATCCCTTCTTCTCTGGCAATTCCCGCTTCCGCGTCGACGGCGGAGCCACACACCCAAATTCGAACTCAGCCTCAACCTCACAGAACCACCGTCAAATTCCGAAGCTCCAAATCCTTCCCCTCCGCAAGAAAAGCAGCCACACTTGAAATTCAGCGCTCTTCCGATTTGCCTTCAACTCTTGCTAGGTTTTCTCTTCCATTGCTACGCCGTATTTTCATTCTTCCTTCTTCTTTCTACGTTTTCTCACTCTCTGGCTATGACTTTCAGGCTAGGAGAAGCTTTGACCGTCAAAGACCTCAATGCCGTTCTTTATCACTTTAAAAGTTCAAACAAATTCAACCATATCTCTCAGGTGTTCGCTTCTTCCACTTTTTATGTATAAACTACAAATAGCTTTTGAGAAATTAATATTAATATGAATTAATATTTACAGATTAACTACAAATAATTTATTTTATTTTATCAATGCATCGTTATTCTGTTCCGTAATGTGTTTACTGTTATTGAAATTGCATTTGCAGCTGTTTAAGTGGATGCAAGAGAACAACAAGATTGATGTTTCGTCTTATTCTCATTACATGAGGTTCATGGCGAATAATCTTGACGCTGCTGAGATGTTGCAACTGTACCATAACATTCAAGATGAATCAGCCCGGAAAAATACCCTTGTATGCAACTCTGTTCTTGGTTGTTTAATCAAGAAAGGCAAGTTTGATTCTGGTATGAAACTCTTTCAGCAGATGCAGCTAGATGGTCTAGTTCCTGATCTTGTTACCTACAGCACGGTATGCCATTTTATTCTTTATCTTATTTCACGCTTTCCTTACATTTGTGAAAATGAGTTCTTTTTACTTAATTCAGCATGCTTGAAGTTGTAACTTTAAAATCATTCAACTCTCTGATTCTAACAAACTCCTACTCAAACGGATCCACCAGCTAGGCATTATCCTAACAAGATTATTCTCCACGGGCTGAGTTAACATTCTAGAGCAACTAGGACAGTACTAAAGGCCCACAATCTGCTTATGTCTTTGGCTTGATGATGGTTCTTTTTGGCTTGCTGTACCCTTCTGCAGTAGCATAGACAGGGCCTTCTCCAGTAGACTTTGTAGTGTTGACTTTTTATGTTTTAGGCATATACATGGGTCTAACTTTAGGATTTAATACTTTCCTATTTTCTGATTTCGGTTGTTCTCATCTTTAGCTTCTTGCAGGTTGCATTAAAATAGAAAATGGCTATCCTAAGGCGTTAGAGTTAATTCAGGAATTGCAACACAATAAACTTCAGATGGACGGTGTAATTTATGGGACAATCCTGGCAGTGTGTGCTTCCAATAGTAAATGGGAAGAAGCAGAAAAATATTTTAACCAGATGAAGGATGAAGGTCACTCACCAAACGTTTATCACTATAGCTCTTTGCTCAATGCTTACTCAACGTGTGGAAGCTACAAAAAAGCTGATATGTTGATTCAAGATATGAAATCTGAAGGGTTAGTACCAAACAAGGTTTGTTTTCCCTATCATTTACTAATTTTAAGATCATAGTTTGTGTGTAGCAATTTATGGCTATTAAATCATGGTCTTTGATAATATTATACGGGCATGACTATTGTTCACTATGATTTAAAATTAAATTTGGACACTTAGGATATCTTAACCTCATGCCAGATACATAATGCAGAATTGTAGATGGAAAAATTAGGATTTTATCTTCAATAGAAGCAAGCAAGTATACTGATTAATTAAAATAAAAAAATATTGGTAAAGGATTGATTTCATGTGGATTGTTACAAGTATTAACTACTAAAAAATCAGTATTATTTGTGAAAAAATAAAATCAACGGGAAAATTTTGAGAATTCCAGACTAATACAGAAAAGGAAACTAAAAAGACAACTATTATAAAAGTTCAACGAGTAAAAAAAGTCATGCATGAATCAATTCAAAATATTTGAAGTGGATGCCATGTCCTCAACATTTACACTTTACCTAAATACATTTTTTTTTTAATTTGAAGTCAAGAAAATAATCAATTGCCTCTGAGAAAACCAGGCGAGGAAAATATATGCAGCTTCCTCAGTCTAATATGTCAATATAGTTTACCATCGAAGTAGAATATTAATAACCAGTTTAACAACAAAGTAAACAACTGAAGCTGTTTTGTTTCTTTTATCTTTAAACTTTTGCACATTCACCCTTATACCATCAATCTTGTATAAGGGTCGTGTTAGAGAGAGATATACAATATAAAACAATTCGTATGTCTTCACCAAACATCACTTTTTTTGTCTTGTTGAAATGCAAAACCTTTCGTATGTTTCCTATATGTCACTTTTTAATATTTGATATAGAGCAAGCGTTCACTAAAAAGGACTCACGCTTATTTAAAATAATGTTTTGCAGGTCATATTGACTACCTTACTGAAGGTATATGTTAAAGGAGGTTTGTTTGACAAGTCTAGAGAATTATTAGCTGAACTGAAATCTTTGGGCTATGCTGAAGATGAGGTAAGAAAAACCTTTGAAATGAACAACAAAAGGTTGTTTTGTGTTTAAAACATTGTGAGATCATTTAATAAAATCATATTATCTATTCTTAACTGATGACCTACAATTTGTTTAATATCATAAATTATATATCCTTCTTTTAACCTTTTTATTTTCCCATGTCTTCTTTTCCAACTACCACTATTTATTTATCTGAATTTATATGCAGATGCCATACTGTATACTCATGGATGGCCTAGCTAAGGCAGGAAAAATACATGAAGCCAAAGTAATCTTTGATGAAATGATGAAAAACCATGTCAGATCAGGTAAGTTGTATTCAATGAAATGTATGACATGATAAACATTCGTATAAATATCTGGTTATTCTAAGCCATTGGTTATTTCCCACATGTGCAGATGGCTATGCTCATAGTATCATGATATCAGCATTATGTCGAGCCAAGCTTTTTCGGGAAGCAAAACAGTTAGCCAAGGATTTTGAAACCACCTCTAATAAATATGATCTAGTTATACTGAATTCAATGCTGTGTGCTTTCTGTAGAGTAGGTGAAATGGAAAGTGTAATGGAAACTCTAAAAAAGATGGATGAACTTGCAATCAGTCCAAGTTACAATACCTTCCATATTTTAATAAAATATTTCTGTAGGGAAAAAATGTATCTATTAGCTTATCGAACCATGAAGGACATGCATACTAAAGGCCATCAACCAGGAGAGGTATGGCGTTTTATCCAAATACTAATATGGAATCCCCTGTATTATTGAACTTGGTCTTTCCTCATTATGTGACTGAAAACTGTCCTTTTAATTTTATTATGTGTACACATCTTTTTGGATCTTTGTGGCGGCAAGGCTGCTGCTACCTTGTTACCTAAAGGTCACAGGTTCAAATCCTGGAAGCAGTCTATCTGCTAGTGGGGTTAAGGCTGTATGAAACTGTTCACCCTAGACCCCACTAGGTGGATGTCTTATGCTGTAGTTTTCATTTTCATTTTTTGTACATAAATTGTTTGGACCCTGGTTAGGGATTTCACACTTTTCTTGCCCAGAACCTGGTGTAGATTTCTGCTTTCTACAATTATATATCTCTGCATGTTTTTCAAAATTGAGGTTTTTTCCTTTCTCTTATTAAATTTTTCTAATCTACTAGTTAGCCTTACAGTTTTACCTAATGGAAATAGCTGCGTTCCTGAAGAAAAAAATGAAAGACCTGTAAAATAATTATTGGAAAAGGGAAAAGAGTCTAATTGTTAAGTTGCACTTACAGAACTAAAACACTGAGAATGTTTCATTTGATGAAAAGCTACCGCAATCTTATTTTCATCTGTTGTTGGTTTAGTTACTAAATAAAAGTTTATAATGTCTTTCTCTCTTTGTAGGAGCTCTGTTCCTCTTTAATATCCCACCTTGGTCAGGTAAATGCTTATTCAGAGGCATTTTCTGTTTACAACATGTTGAGATACGGCAAGAGAACAATGTGCAAGTCACTTCATGAGAAGATTTTGTACATTCTTCTAGCAGGTCATCTTTTGAAAGATGCATATGTAGTAGTCAAGGTATTCTAGGTTTACAGAATACATAAATCCTAGTGTTTCTCTTGTTATTGCAGTTCATCTGATGATGAATCTTGTCCTGTTCAGGATAATGCAAAATTTATTTCTCATCCTGCCACCAAAAAATTTGCTATTGCATTCATGAAGTCAGGTAACATCAACTACATAAATGATGTTCTGAAGACTCTCCATGATAGTGGCTACAAGCTTGATCAGGTAATAGGCTTGGTGGTATTTCAATTTGAATACTGTTATTTGAATGACATTTGATTCATGATTTTCTTTTCCTTGACATAATGACACCAACGCAAAGGATTTCTAAATCATACCTTTGGCACTGCAAAAGTCCTGACTTTGACCTGATTGCTTTTTGACAGTTTGAATAAAGTAGAATAACTGATGGAATTTTTTAACAACTAGGTCCAGATTAAAGGATTTTCAGTAACCCTAGAGCTAGGGTTTGTGGCTTTAACTTTTTACTCCAAACTTAATCATATTCGTTGTTGTGCAGGATTTATTTGCGAAGGCTGTGTCACGCTATTTAGATGAGCCTGAAAAGAAGGACTTGCTGCTACACTTACTACAGTGGATGCCAGGGCAAGGTTACGTGGTTGATTCATCAACAAGGAATTTAATCCTCAAGAATTCACACTTATTTGGTCGTCAGCTCATTGCCGAGGTTTTGTCCAAGCAACGAGTACAATTAAAACACAAAAATCTCACTAGATAAAGCATCATCCTAACTCTACGATGATGGTATATTGAATCACTTCATTTTTCCCCTCTTCAATTTTTTCGATTGAGTTTTTATAAACAGCATATCCACACCTTAGTTCTAGGGGTGTGGATTCACGAGTTGTATATACAGCAGAAATAAATATATCGCGTCAAATAGATATATGATCTTTTCAGTTTTTTTTTTTTTTGTTAAGAATAAAAGGGTGATTCTGTCAGCAAAGGATAAAAGGAAAACAAAAATTGTAATGCCTAATTATCATCACCATTTAGACAAATATGGGCCAAAGTAATCTTGAGATGAATCCTGCACGTACAAACTAATAAATATTTGTTACCCTATATTGACTTTTTTTTCTGATGAAATAAATGTATTCGATGCTTTCTAATTTTAGAACCTCTGTATTTACTAAATATTTTCATGCCTTTTATTCTTTAACGTGTACCATAAAGCACAGACACATAAACAAAACTCAACACTAAAATGAAAATATAAAAGAGATGGAAGGTTAGATTATATTGTAATTTATTTTTCATGGTCGTATTGAATAAACGAGTTAAAGAGGTAAAATAAGAAGTGAATGATATATCATGTGACCTTTTTTTACTGTCTAACAGAAGTAAAGTAATATAAGAATTAATGTTATGGCTGCTAAGGATTGTGTGGCAGAGATTGAGCCTTTAGATATGAGAGACAAGTTAAAAAAGAAGGATGTATGGATCAAAGAAGTGTCTTTGTCATAAGGTTAAACTTAACCATTTGAACTTTGGTATGATTTATTAATTCTAATGTAAAGAACTAGCACATTTTGGTGCAAGTAGGCAAGCTTTTAAAAAAATGCAGTTCCAATCTCTATGCGTTGTTGTTCCCCCCAAATTCCTCTGAATAAATGCATCCGTTAATTATCAACAAATTTGCGTGATGAACCAAAGTAAGAAACTTTAGTTCCTTCACAAATGATTGTGAGGAGGAAATTCGGATTGCTTGAGAATGAGGAATTATGATTATACAGAGAGATAACAAATTATAGATTACAAAAGATAAAGAATTGAATGTAGTATTTAATTTTATAGTGGGCCAGACTATTTTGACCCTAACCCATCTTGCCTGTTTCTTATGCACCCTATTAATTTTCTTCCTGCACCCTATCAAAGCTTCTGAAAATTTTATTCGGAATAAGGGCAAGTGTCTTTCAGAAAAGTGGTTGAATATCTTCTAAAAAAATGTTTCCATGATTAATTTAGAACATTTCGAAAAATAAAATCCAAAATAACGGACTGTAGGAGAAATAGCCACCCATTTTATGTGAAGGTTTTGTGACCACATATTGTTAATCCATTCATTATGTGGGAAAGTACAAAAAAACCTATTTTAAAACTGGCTTGGTCCGTGGACTGGACCATTTATAAAATTAACGAATTTCCACTTACATGATACTTTAAAATTTTCAATAACATGACTTCTTCTGCAGTTGTAACATGTCAAAATGCTTATGGTTGTTAACCATTACGTCCTTATTTTTGGCCCCATTAAGTAAAGGATGGCAGGAAGTATCTCCATCACAGAAGGCAATTCACACTTGCAACATCAAAATCCAGAAGACAGAGAACTCTTCAATTTACAAAAAAGATTAAATCAATATCACAATCAAGCACTACTAATTCAATTTAATGAAAAAAATTTCCTTTTGAGGAAAGGAAAAAAAGGTATAGATTCAAAACAAAGAAATCATTCAATGAACCACCAATAAGGGTTTTACTTTTGTAGAGTTTTATTTATGCCATTCTTTTATAAGTGACATTTATATAAACATGCGATTAACAACTCATTTCCACATAATAAAGAATAGCATAAGTAACTGAATACTTCAAACATTTCACATTTCTTAAATCGATATTCCATTTCGCCTTTCAACAATTACATTCTCAGATTGAATACTAACATTGCTTACAAAAATATTTCGAACAGACATAATGTATAGCCATGCCATGTTGTTCGCTCTACTTTAAAGCTACTTTAAAGCTCTCCGACAAGTGCTGATAGTACTGCTTTTGCTGTTCCAAAAATAAAGATAAATCAATGAAAAATGTGCTGATAGTACTGCTTTTGCTATTCCAAAAATAAAGATAAATCGATGAAAAATTCTATTAACTAATTTATTCACCACAAGGCATCATATTTCATGCTTATGAAAATAGAGGCATAAGACGTACCCGGTCAGATACTGAGGGCGAGACTTTACTTAGTGCCATCTCAAAATGAATACTCTTAATAGTTGTATCTTTCTCTTCAACAGCAGCCATTGCTGCTTCATTAATCTGTATAGCCAATACAATCAGTATCTCCAAATTTACTCTTTTCCCTATAATCCTAACTACATAGTTTGTCCCAACAATGATCAAACACGCATGCATACATACATACAATGATATAAGGGATAAAAGGACATAAGGGATAAAAAGACTAAGAGGCAACATCCATAAAAAGTAGAGACCAACCAGTGCAGCAAGATCAGCTCCGCTTAGATTTTCACAACCTTTCATTCTTGCAATCACACTCAAATCTACATCGGCATCAATTGCCTTAGTCCTTGCAAGAGCTTTCAATATCAAAACTCGCTCATCAAGGTCGGGGAGTGGAACGTAAAGAAGTTTACCAAATCTACCCGGCCGTAAGAGAGCACGATCCATCACCTCAGGCCTGCAAAATTGAGAAACTGACTTTGAATATGGCGTGATGTGTAGTGAAATAACTATTTCGATAACATATATGGTGAAAAAAGTGTACCTATTTGTGGCACCAATCACGAAAACACCACGCCGATGCCCTGCGCCATCCAACTCAATAAGCAACTGCAAATTCATATAACTGTCATGTTTCCATCTTATTATCAGTTTAAAATTGCTATACTTTTCACGTTACAAAATACTATTAATTATTTGACCTGGTTCAACAGTCGTTCAATAACCCAGCCACCTTCCTTACCACGTTTTGTTGTCAAAGCATCAACCTGAAAATGGCATAAAAATAAATTTTAGCACTCGTAGGTATATCCTTCTATACAACAATTTGTTTGTTGAGAACTTGTTCGAACCCTTCATAGACCAAGGAAATTAATATTAATGATAAAACAGACTTCAACATCTAGTCCGCTTAGTAAGCACCACTCACGATAATAATAACCAGTAATGTGAAAGAGTGAAAGAAAAAATGCCTAATAATAAATAGAGGAACAGAACAAAAACAGTACTTTATATTACTTCAGGAAGAAAAATGTAGACAATAATACTTTGTATTTAGTTGTTATTCAAAATCAAATTGGCATGTCATGACAACTCTACACAATAGAAAACAATGTTATATACAACACTACAAAGTAGACAAACCTCATCAAAGAAGAGTATACATGGTGCACATGTCCTTGCACGGCTAAACAATGTTCGAACTGCGAGTTCACTCTCTCCAACATATTTATTTAAAAGTTCGGGACCCTAGAATTGCAATAAAGCAAATTAATCATCAATCATTTACAAAAGATGTGTATTCAAAACAAGACAACCAAAATGAATGAGATGGGTGGAGTATTTAGACAGACCTTAATATGTATAAAACTAGCTCCTGCCTCACTAGCAACCGCCTTGGCAATCAGCGTTTTACCACAACCCGGAGGTCCGTAAAGCAAAAATCCAGTCTCCAGATCAACCCCAAGCCTCTAAAATAAATGAATACATGCACAGTAATCAATGAGTGATATACAATTATGCAAAGACAAAAATCAAACAAGTTTTAGTAGAAGAACATGAAACTTATTAATGAGAATTTAAATATATCCCTATCTGTTATTCCATATATCCCTATCCCATTGTACCCCTAACTTTTGTCTAGAGCAAAATTCTAAAATACTAAAAACTAAAAGAGAATTATGAGAGGGAAAGGAGATAAAAATTCAACAGAAGATGTAATTGCAATGGTTTGTTTACCTCATAATCTTCAGGATATTTTATGCGTCTTACAATATACCGTTCAAACTCCTTTCTTAACATGTCAAGGCCGCCAACATCTTCCCATTTTACATCGGGAATCATGGAGAATCCTTCCCTTCTTAATGAAGGTTGTATCTTCTTTGATGCTTCCTGCATGAACGTGTCCAGATAATAAACTATTAGCAAGAAGTGCATATTCCCAAACTAAAAACGAGATGAAACACAAATCATGAGAATATAAATGTTTATATGGACTATAAATGTTCATACTAATCATAATAATAATAATAATAATGATTAGACCATACCTCAAAATCAGACATTTTGATGGCAAGCTTATCTATTTCTTCACTGGACCAAGGTTCCCTCCACCAGTCTTCATGCTCACTCCTGAGTTCTTGAGATAATTCACGTCTCCTTTCGTCAATTATTCTCTTCATTGCCAGATTACCAGCTTTATCAACCAGAGCAGCCAAATCAGCACCAACAAATCCTGATGTAGCCCTGGCTATTCTCTGTAGATCAAATAAACCCTCAAGTCTAAGATTGGAAGTAAGAACAGATAGGATCTCCTCCCTAGCAGATTCATCAGGATGGCAAATGATAATTTCACGATCAAATCGACCTGGCCTTCTCAAGGCAGGGTCAATGGCATCAGGCCTATTTGTAGCTCCTATTACAAGAACATAGCCAGCGCTCTCTGAATCATCTGGTTGAAGGAGCCTATTTGATTGATCCATGCAAGTCAATAATTGCGTCACAATTCGCTTCTCCATCTCCCGTTGCAAATTCTCTCTTTTAGATGCAATTGCATCAATCTCATCAATAAAGACAATTGAAGGTGCACTTCGGTAAGCTTTAGCAAATAGTTCTCTAATATTTTCTTCAGATGCACCTAACCACAAAAAGACACTAATATTTCAGATATTACCATCGTAATCATTTGATGACATTAATGAAAGCAATGAATCTAATCAATCCTAACAAAACATGAGGATTGTATCTCTTAAAATTCTATTCTAGAAGGAGTGTTATGCTTATGCTGATATACAAGGATAACAACAAAAGAACATGCAACTGAACAATTGAACTATCCAGAACATAAAGTTAATATTCAAGTCCAAACATCAATCTCATCAATAAAGATGATGCAAGGTGGCTTTAGCAAATAGTTCTCTAATATTTTTTCATATACACCTAACCACAAAAAGACATCAATATTTCAGATATTACCATCGAAATCATTAGATGACAGTAATAAATGAATCTAATCGATCATAACAAAACACGAGGACTGTATCTCTTAAAACTCTATTCTAGAAAAAAAATGTTATGTTCATGCTGCTATACAAGGATAACAACAAAAGATAATGAACTGAACTATTGAACTATCCAGAACACAAAGTTAATATCCAAGTCCAAACATTTCAGATATTACCATCGAAATCATTTGATGACAGTAACAAAAGCAATGAATCTAATCAATCATAACAAAACAGTACTGTATCTCTTAAAACTCTATTCTAGAGAAAGTACTATGCTTATGCTGCTAAACAAGATAACACAAAGTTAATATTCAAGTCCAAACATTAATACCTGAGACTCCAGAGACAACCTCAGTAGCTGAAATCTTATAGAAAGGAAGACCAGTCTCATTAGCTATAGCATGAGCAAGTCGGGTCTTCCCACATCCAGGTGGACCATGCAACAAAATTCCAGCCATTGGCTTCACTCCTAACTGTCTAGGAATTTGGGGATGAAACAAAGGTACAATCACTTCCATCTTCAGTTCCTCCAAAACTTCCTTCATCCCACCCAAATCCTTAAATCTCGGCCCATCCTTCCTCTTCACCTCACCATTTGAAACCTCACCACCGTTTGAAACCGAACGCATAGATTGCTTCCTCACCTCAGTCGCCTCATTCAGAACAGTGTCTTTAGGTCTACTACTCATCTCCATTTCAACGTTTTTTTCCTCCGCCGCCGCCTTCTTCTTCGGCGTATATGACTTCCTCAGCATTTCCTTCATCAAATCAAACTGAGGTTCCACCTTTTCCCCGTAAATTGCGTCCTCCGAAGTCGACACCGTTTCCTCGTCATCACTCTCCGAAGAAGCAGAGGACGACGAGGAAGGATTCGGCACCCTCCTTCGCACGTGTAACGCTTCCATCTTCTTCAGCTTCTCTTCACCCTCGTCGATTTTCTTCCTACGCTTTCGAGACGCGCTTCGGGATTCTATGTTGTCGTCATCGTCACCATCCGAATACTTGGGCGTGGGAGTGTGATTCAGCTTAGCGGTGGAATGAACCGCTTCCTGGACAAATCGAATTAGGGTTTGGTGTTTGGTGCGGTGGTAATCGGGGTAAGTTGAACGGAGATGGTTGGCGATTTCCTCGGCAGTGGAGTACTTGGACTTGCAGGTCTCAATACGGCGACGGAGGGCTTGTTGCAGAGACCTTCCACCTCCGTTTCTTCCCATTCTCCCAATACTCTCTACGTTGTGTTCTTCTTCCTCGACTATAATCCCTAACCAAAGCAGTAGCTATAGTTCTTCTTAACCCTAACTAAAACGGGTATTGAAACAATATAATTTAAAATCTATAATTATAAATAGGGGTGGGCAAAAAATCTAATGGATCTGGATTTCAATCTAATCTACATTTTATATATTTTATGGATTGGATATTCATTTTATAAATCAAGATTTTTAAATATGGATAATCCAAAAAATCCAATCCAAATTTTCAATTTAAATTTTTAGTTGGGTTAGACTAAAGGTTGAGATGGACTATGCTAAATTCAGACTAGGACAGGCCTTGCTCGACGACTTATACGGATCGGGCAGGCCCGACGACCATAAGAGGTTGGACGACCTATACGGATCGGGCGCAACAATCCAGAAAATTTGAGTGAGCCCGATGAACCGAACAAGGCAGGTAGGCCTAAAAATCCGAACGGGCCAAGCGGGCCCGATGACCTGAATGGCTCAAGCAAGCTCGAAGAACCGAACGGGTCAGGCAGGCCCGAAGACCCGAAGACCTGAACAGGTCAGGCGGGCCCGATGACCCGAACGAGTTAGGCAGGCTCAAAGAATCGAACGGGTAAGGCGGGCCCGAAGATCCGAACGGGTCAGGCGAACACGAAGACCCGAAAGGGTCACGCGGACCCGAAGACCCGAACGGACCAAGTAGGACCAATGACGAAAACAGGTCAGGCTGCCCAAAGACTAGAACGGGTCAAGAAGGCCCAAAGACCCGGATGAGCCCGATGACCCGGACGGGCTCGACGACCCGAACGAGCCCGAAGACCCGAATGGGGCGGACGACCTGGACGGGCCCGGCGACCCGGATGGGCCCGACGACCCGGACGGGCTCGATGACCCAAACGGGTCTATCGACCTACATGGGCCTTACGACCCGGATAGGCACGACGACACGAACGGGTCGGACGACCCGGATGGGCCGAACGATCCGGGCGATCCGGACGGACCTGACGACTCAAACAACCCATATGGGCTCGACGACCCAGACGAGCTTGACGACCTACACGGGCCTTACGACCCAGATGGCACGACGACACGAACGGCGCGTCGACCCGGATGGGTCCTACGACCCAGACGGGCTCGACGTCCTGGACGGGGCCTACGACCCGGACGGGCCCGACGACCCAAACAGACTTGACGACCCGGACATGATCGACGACCTGGATGGGCCCGACAACTCGGACGGGCCTGACGACGTTGACATACCCGATGACCTAGACGAGCCCCACGACTCGAACGTGTATGACTACCCGATTGGGCCCGACTGTTTGGACAGGTCTGTCCGGGTCGTCTGGCCCGTTCGTGTCGTCGGGCCCGTTCGGGTCATCCGGCCCGTTCACGTCGTCGAGCTTGTTCGTGTTGTCGGGCCCGTTCGAGTTGTCCGGCCCGTTTGGGTCGTCGGTCTCATCCGGGTCATCCGGGCCTTAATGACACAAGTTTTAAAAAATTCAATTTAAATTTCTTTTATAAAAAATGGATTCTGGATTTTGAACTTGATCTAAATATTTGGATTGGATTTAAATCTTGATCCAAATATTTGAATATGGATTTTAAAAAAGTCCAAACTACTTTTGCTGAAGAAATGGATTTGGGTAAAAAATCTAATCCAATTATTTGGATATAAAATGGATGTGGATTAGATCATTAAAAATCCAATCCATGCCCACCCCTAATTATAAATCATATCTTTTACTCATTTTAGGGGTCAGGCCCGTCTAGTCTATTCTCCAGTCTAATAAAGGACGGCTCAGGTCAGAATTTTTAATCCGTCAATTTGTTGTAACGTGATTTGTATAAACTGTCAGTTTAGTAAGTTAAAAGAAATCGGTCATTAACCTATTTTTTTATGTTTAAAATTAAAAAATAATATTTTTTTATATTATATAAATAAATTTATATACATAAAACAAATTTATAAATAAAAGTTAAAAAAAATTAAAAGAAATAAAAAACAAAAGGCAGGCCAGTCCACCGGTCCGCCAATCTGTCATAAGACGGGACGGATTACAATATTCAATTTGTTTATTGACAGACCACAGACAGGACAAACTAAAACAGACCGGGTTGGCCAATTTTGCCATCTCTTATTCAACCTCTTTTTAAAAATCTTTTTTAGTTTTATAATTATTTTCTTTTAAAAGTATTTTTCAAACAAATTCATTAAATATATAACACACCGCAAATCATTTTATCATATTTTTAATATAAAAGCACAAGTAATTATGGTTAAAATACTTCGTTGGTGTCCGTTTTTGTTGCAGAATCTCAATTTGGTCCTCGTATTTTTATTAGTCTCAATAAGGTCCTCATTTTTGTAAATTAGTATCAATTAGGTCCTTTCCGTTAGTTGATAACTAATACCGTTAAGTAGGTGCCACGTGCCAGCTCCTCATTTTTTTGAATTTTTTAAATTTTTTTAAATTTTTTATTTATTTTTTTAAATATTTATGCCACGTGTCACTTTTGTAGTGTGCCACGTGTCAATCT